>CESU01008957.1_pt1 | contig 35413 bp, 24 predicted proteins | sample 531141 | NCBI WGS metagenome assembly CESU01 (sample SAMEA2621401, study PRJEB7988) | marine metagenome | isolation source: saline water (ENVO:00002010), including
TGCCCGTGGGGAAAGACCAACTGCAACACCTCGAAATGACCCGAGACGTCGCAAGCCGATTCAACCACAAAATGGGAGAGACTTTTATGGTGCCGAAAGAATTGATTCGTGCAGAAACGCAATTGATTCCTGGCGTAGATGGTGAGAAAATGTCCAAGTCAAAGGGCAATACTATCAATATTTTTGATGACCCAAGTGCCTTGAAAAAGCACATCAACAAAAACATAGTAACGGATGCTACTCCCCTCGATGAGCCCAAAGATGCAACTGGCTCTGTCGTCTGGCAATTGTACAAATTGGTTGCAAGCGAATCAGATGCTCAGGCAATGGCCGAAAAACTTCAATCTGGAGGCTACGGCTGGGGACACGCCAAGAAAGACTTACTCGCCGCATTGGTGGATGGATTCGCTCAAGAACGCGACGAGTTTCACCGCTTGATGAACGACAGAAGCATGTTGGACGCCGAGCTCGCCAAAGGTGCTGAACGCGCGCGGGCAGTGGCACAACCCGTTTTGCAGCGGGTGCGCTCCAAAATTGGCTTTTAAAAAATCCGAGATCAATCGAGAATTGGTGCGCCGTATTTGGTCTGGTATTTCCGGTACAATTGGCGTTGGCGATTGTCTAAGTCAATAGATCGGCCTTGGATAAAGGCCTCCGTCAAGTAATTCGTCCGCATATCGAGAGCATCGCCCTCTGAAATGAAAAGAGTGGCATCCTTTCCGGTTTCCAAACTCCCACAGAACGAATCCACTCCCAAAATCCGAGCAGCGCTCAATGTTACGCTCTGTACAGCTTGCTCGTACGTCAATCCATAAGCGTGTGCTGTACCCGCATAAAACGGCAAATTTCGAGTTCCCATGTGCTCCATATCTCCGGCATTTTGAAGGCAATACAAGACGCCTTCATCCTCCAGCAACTTCGGCAAGCGGTAGGGCATGTCCACATCATCCTCTGCAAATCTTGGCAGCGTATGCAAGCGCTTTAGCATCACCGGGACCTCATTATCCCTCAGCAAGTCTGCCACCAAAGGCGCATCATATCCACCTACAATTACGAGATGTTCAATGCCCATTTGGCGCTTAAAATGAACCGCTTCTGTAATCTGACGAACATCTTGAGCGTGAACAAAGAGCCGCAAGGAACCGTCAAAAATTCCACGCATCGCATCCATTCTCAAATCGCGGGGAGAGGTCGCAGGCGCGCGCTCATAGGCCTGGTAAGCCTTGGCTTCTTCAAAGAAGTGAAGGATCTCTTGGTATTGCTGGTCGTAGGTCTTGCGCTTGCGAATGTCAATGGTTCCATCCTGGCGGTGGCGGTGATGCGTGGAAGGCCAATTCAAATGAATGCCATCAACTGTTTTTAAGGCCGCATCTTCCCAATTCCAGCCGTCAAAGTGAACGATACAACTGGTGCCGCTGATTGTGCCGCCTCGGGGGGTGATCTGCCCCATGAGCACCCCATTTGTTCGAACCGTTGGAGTGACTTCACTGTCCGTGTTGAACGCAATAACCGACCGCACGTGAGGCTTGAAGGTGCCTACTTCGGCATCGTCGCGTGTGGCGCGAACCGCGCCAATTTCTTGCAAGCCCAACGTGGAGTTGGGCGCGATAAATCCCGGATAAATGTGCTGGCCTTTGACCTCTATGATTTCATCGTAGCGCGCACGGTCCACGGACCGAGCAAACCCCACGTAGTCAATCTTTCCATCTCGAAATCCAATGGCTGCATTCTCCAAAGCATCGCCTGTTCCTAAGTGCGCTGTACCACCTAGAAGCAACACCGATTCGGTTTGCTCAGGCGCAGGGGTGGGCTGACAAGTCCCTGCGGAAATAAATGCGAAAGGAGCAATGAGGGCAAAAAATAGTTTCCAATTCATCGGTTCTCGTCTGTCAAGGTTTCACAATGGTAATGGGTCCGTAGCTTTTCGGTTGGGGTTCTCGGAGGTCCCTCGGCACTGCCTCCAGAGGCCCCTCCAGCCTTCATGGCTTGAGTCAATCGAGCCCGTTCAGATCGCATCCAATCCCGCTTCTCTCCATCCGCATCCAAATCAAAATACCGCACGCCATCGACGTAGGTTTGCTCCGCACGGGCATATATGCTGAGTGGATGCTCATCCCAAACAACAACATCTGCATGTTTGCCCACGGCAATGGAACCCACGAGGTGGTCAATGCGCAGAAGCTTCGCGGGATTCAATGTCACGAACTTCAATGCTTCTATTTCCGAGACGCCACCGTACTTCACGGCTTTTGCGGCCTCTTGATTCAAGCGACGCGCCATTTCCGCATCATCGGAATTAAACGCGGTCACGATGCCCTGGCCATGCAAGACTGCGCCGTTGTATGGAATCGCATCTTTGACTTCGTATTTGTACGCCCACCAATCGCTAAAACTCGACCCCCCTGCTCCATGTTCGGCCATTTTGTCGGCCACTTTGTAGCCTTCCAAAATATGGGTAAATGTATTGATGGTGAAGCCCATGGAATCCGCAACATGCATGAGCATATTGATCTCGTCTTGGCGGTAGCTGTGGCAGGTCACAAAGCGATCGCTCCGCAGGATTTGCGCCAATGTTTCAAGCTCCAAGTCCCGGCGTGGAGCCGCTACAATCAGGTTTGATCGGCGGGCCCTTCGGCTCGCATTTCGCACCATTTTTTCGTACTCCTTCCATGCTTGTTCGTACTCTCGAGCACGGTAAAAATGATCGTAATAAACTTGTTCCACACCCATACGGGTTTGCGGAAAACGAGAGCGATAATCATTGCCCCAATTGCTCTGTTTAACGTTCTCACCCAGGGCAAACTTGATAAAAGATGGCGCCTCGTCAAAAAGCAGCTCTTCCGGTGAAGAGCCCCATCGGAATTTAATGATGGCGCTTTGGCCACCGATTGGGTTGGCCGAACCATGCAAGATTTGAGCGGTGGTGACGCCGCCAGCCAATTGCCGATAAATATTCACATCCTCGCTATTGACTGCGGTCTCAATGCTTACTTCAGCACTGCTGGCCTGTGTGCCTTCGTTGATGCCCCTGGTGGCAGCAATGTGGGTGTGCTCGTCAATGATTCCCGGGGTGATGTGCTTTCCACGGGCATCAATGGTTTCGTATTCTGGCGGATTCACTCCAAATACAGAACTGGGATCAAGGCCTATTCCAAAGGCCAAAATTTCACCGTTGTGCAGCACCAAATCCGCCGCCTCCAAAACACCTTCTTCCTCGCATGTCCAAATCGTAGCATTCTCAAACCAGACAGTCTGTGCCTTTGGACGTTCTTCGTTGCCATACGCTGTAAATGGCCAAATGACTTTTCCAACGACGGAATCCGGCTCCAACGCTATGGCCACTTCTTCCAAGGCACCCGATTCATCCGCCTCCTGGCGAATTGCGCTCCAATCAAACCATGTTCCGTCAGCACGTTGTCCCTTGCCCTCCCATATTCTGCTATCCATCCAGGCGTTCCCTGTTGCTCGCCACCAGCCATCAAAGCCCAAGGTGTCAAGCTGGAAACCCAGCGTCAAAGTGCGACCGTCTTGGTTGACTTTGACGTTAATCTTTGTGGAATCCAACATGAAATATCCGCGGGGAGCATCCGCCTCTCCTTCTACGGAAAGCGACAACACTTCGTCCTCCAGTGTCACGTCGTAATCTCCTCGGATATCCAAGGCATTGCGGTCCACATAAATATGTTGTTTGCCTTGAATCCAATGCTCCATCAACTGGGCATCTGCATGAAAAACAGGGCCATCCATCACCAATATATTCGCCTCCATGCCTGTGCGTAAAGCGCCTATCCGATCCTGCGCGCGCAACATTTTTGCGGGGATTTCTGTCAACGCAGCCAAAGCGACATTTTCGGGCAACCCATGACCAATGCATACTTGCACGGCTTTTCGCAATTCCGTCGGTTTTTGCAATCCATCCGATGTTATCGCAAATGAAATACCCGCTTGATGCACCCGCGCCGCATTTGACGGAGCCAATTCCCAATGCTTCAACTCGTCCAATCCAATCAATCGGCTCAAGTGGGGATCACTCACATCAAAGGGCTTGGGATGGTTCACCGATAGCACCAGCAATGCGCCCGTCGCTTTCACTTCTTCGAGTCGCTGGTAAACATTATTGCCGGCAACTATAACGAACGGCTCCGAACGATCCACTGCTGCGCTCACGTTTGCAGCTCGCAATGCATCTTCCCATCCACCCGCTTCAAAAAATGCAGGCAAATCACGTTGAGCGTTAAACGCCTCCAGCGATAAATTAGATTCCAACCTTTCATTCAATCGAGAAGCATCGGCATACCAGTCGGCATCAAAATGCGTCTGCTTCAACAAGGCTGTAGCCCCCATCAAAGAGCGCGGATAATCCTGAGACGACGTCCCTTTCCTGAAACTAAAGTGCGTTGAAACGTCGGGAATCAACAGTGCCTTTCGGGGATCTTCTGAGAGGGCCACCAAGGCTCCTGTTCCGCGTACGATTCCGTCTTGAACGTGGGTTAAAACAGCGCCAAACCCCGCCTTTTGGAGCGAAGTGCGGGATTTTCCTGATCCCGAAGGATCGAATTCCATCGCTGCACTTGTCTCTGGCCGTATCGCCTCGTTCCACCCAAAGGCACCTTTCTTGTCGCTCAAGTATTGGGGACCTCGGCTCCACTCCTCCCGCTGCGCCTTGGGCATTGCATACGACTGGTGAACATCCACAAATGAAGGATAAAGGTGCAGGCCTGTCATATCGTGGCGCACGGCAGGTTCTTTTATGGAGACAATTGCAGAAGGCCCTACCGCTTCAATGCGTCCCCGATAAATGACCACGGTAGCATCTTCCAAAGTCTCTGAAGCGCTGACATGCACAGTAGCATGCTCAAAAGCTATCCTAAGCAACTGCTTATTGACGGTTCCGTTCACAGGGAAGGTCTCTTGCGCCTTAACAGGATCAGTAAGGGCTAAGAAGACCATTGTAGCGATCAAAAGCCGCTTGGAAATTCGGGAATAATTTAAACCATTCATAGTTTCTGACATCTGTAGAACGTGCAATTTACGTGCTTAAGCCTACCTTTGTTGAATGCCGATACCAACAAACGTTTATGCAGAAATGACTCCCAATCCTGCTGTGATGAAATTCGTCGCAGATCGGCTGTTGATCGAAGGAGGTTATCAAGCGGAGTTTCGTTCAAAAACAGAAGCTTCATGGTGCTCGCCTCTCGCGGAAGAACTGTTCAACTTTCCTTTCGTACAAGCGGTCTTCATCAGTGGTTCGTTCGTTTCCGTTAGCAAGGATGAGTCGCTTGGTTGGGAGATGATTGTTCAGCAACTGCGGGAATATGTGCGGGAATGGTTGATGGAAAATGACGCGGCCGTGGACACGAATGCGTTTTTAGCGGTACAAGAAAAATTAGAGACGGCAAAGGAACCCGAAGGGGACGGAGCGATCGCAGAAGCGAATGCTTCCGTGAATTTTATTCCAGAAGAAGAGATGGTTCCGTCCGAATATGATGATGAAATCAAGCGGCTCTTGGATGAATTTGTCCGGCCTGCGGTAGAGCAAGATGGGGGAGCAATCGACTTCAAGGCATTCAAAGATGGCAAAGTATATGTCCACATGCGCGGCGCATGCAGTGGATGCCCCTCGAGCATGCAAACCTTAAAGGGAGGAATCGAGCAGTTGCTCACTTCGAAACTCGATGCCGTTGAAGAGGTGGTCGCGCTCGGCGTTTAACCAACCCTAGCTGGACAATTTATTGCTTTAACGCTTGAATTTCAGCGCGCAGCGAGTCAAGTGTGCCTTGAATTCTCTCCATTCCTGAGAAAGCCGGAGTTGGCCAATCAAAAGCCAAGTAACCCCTTGCTCGCCAAATCTCTACAACGTCTTCGGGACGCACCGAGAAGGGAGGATAATCTGGGTTGTCTGAAATCAGCCAAAAATCATTGTGTTGTGAGTCCAATCGGTTTTCAATACGCTTGAATACCACGCCATCGTTGCGCGTAATGATGATGTAAGGCCGCATTCCACCGGCACGGTGCCAATCCTCCTCATAGTTGCTCAAAATGTAACTGCCGCTTGGAATCGGCAGCATGCTCTCTCCCTTAATTTGAAACAAGCGATGGGTCAACTGTGAGGAGACCTCCGGCAAAGGCAAATCAAACGTGGGAAGCCCTTGAACATATGCAGGGTCGCCGTACCCCTCTAAATATCCCGCAGCTGCCTTTACAGGAACCACGGCCACCCGCTCCTCCTTATCGATTTCATTGACCGGCACGGTCAAAATGCGCAGCGACTTTCCGCGCTCTCGGTCCTCAGCCGAATCGGTGCCCTTGAGCAATGCATCAACAGAAACTCCAAAAAATTCCGAAATCGCCACTACGTTGATGAGGCGTGGTTCTGCCCGCCCCTCTTCATACGCTCCCAATGACGCTCGCTTCAAGCCCAATCGGTCTGCAAGTTCCTGTTGCGTGAGACCCTTTGCTTTTCGCAAGGTCTTGAGGCGTTGCGCAAAATGAGGCAGAGCAGTATTCGACATGGTGAATTTCTTTGCTAACAAAAGTAGCAATGCAATTGACAATCAAAAAACTCAGGAGAATGAAGTATCTTGTTATTTCCAAGTTTCATTGAAATGCCTTTAAAACCTCGCTCATTCGGAAGATGCGTTGGCGCAATTGTAGGGATGCTATTGTGGCTAATGCCGCTGAGTGCTCAACAATTTTATGGGCCCATCGCCAATCATCAGGCCAAAGAATGCCACAAGCACCGGGGATGTGACCAAGGCTTGGAAGGCATTGCTGTGGATGCATTCACCCACATTCCTCCACCGGCATTTTACTCCCCAGATGCCCCGCGTGATGCGAATATTATTGTGAATTACAACGGTTTTCCCGAGGAGGCAGTCGCAGCTTTCAATCACGCTGTTGATATTTGGTCCGTTCTACTCACCTCCAATGTGACCATTCGCATTGACGCCGCCTGGGAAGATCTAGAAAGTGGAGCCCTTGCTCAGGCAGGCCCCAATAATTTGCACCAGAATTTTACCAACGCTCCATTTTTAGACACTTTCTACCCTTCGGCATTGGCCAATGCCCTGATCGATGAAGATCTGAGTGAGCAATCGGACATTGCATGTTCGTTCAATAGCTCAGTCAATTGGTATTTGGGAACCGATGGTGAAACCCCAATGGGTCAGTACGATTTTGTCACTGCGGCCCTGCACGAAATCGGACACGGGCTGGGATTCATTGGAAGCGCGTATTTCATCAATGGCTTTGGGTTCATTGGTACCGCAAACACGCCATACGCCTATGATCAATTCACCGAAACGACAGATTCCATCGCTTTATTGAATCTCCCAAACGGTTCTCAAACACTTGGAAGCGTACTCACATCCGATGCCATTTACTGGAGTGGAGTGCAGGGAATGCAAGGAGTGGGAGGAAGCCGTCCGCGCTTGCACGCCCCGGCCAACTACCAACCGGGATCGAGTTATTCCCATCTCAATGAATCCACATACTCTGCGGGTTCCCCCAACAGCCTGATGACTCCTGGTCTCAACACTGCTGAATCCAATCACAACCCTGGTCCCGCCATGCTGGGCATGTTCGAAGACATGGGGTGGATCATTGGAGGCTGCCTGATCACCGAAGTCACCGTTGGAGAGCAATCTGTTTGTGACGATCAAAACGACACCTACTCTCAAGAGGTCATCTTGGCGTACCAAGCGCCGCCAAGCACGGGATTAATCAGCCTCAATGGAGGACTGTATTCCCTCACAGAAAGTCCCAAAACCATCTTGCTCAATGGGCTACCTTCCAATGGACTTTCAGTCGATCTCGAAATTTTCTTCACCGCTGAACCCGATTGTCAAGTCCTGATACCCGATGCGTTTTTCGCGCCCGCTGCATGCTATTGCGTGACCGATTTGAATGGGAATGGTATGGTTGAAGTTCAAGACATCTTGCTCTTGCTAGCAGACTTCGGCTGCACGGAAAATTGTGCGGCCGATGTGACGGGAGATGGTGCCAGCAACGTGCAGGACGTACTGGCCGCTTTAGCCACTTTTGGAGAGAGTTGTACTCCTTGAATGCCTTCAAAATCGGACCGCTGGAAAACTTTCTTTGAAATAACTCCCTCTTCATTGCGTTTTATTTTGGCTTTGCTCATTATTTTAGCAAAATCAAATGAAGGCGAAAACCCCAGCATATTCCCGATCCATTTTGCACATGGATCTCGACACTTTTTTTGTGTCAGTCGAACGGCTCATGGACCGTCGGCTTCATGGCATGCCCATTCTCATTGGCGGAACAGGGGATCGTGGAGTGGTCGCCGCATGCAGTTATGAGACCCGTGCTTTCGGGGTGCATTCGGGGATGCCCATGCGGCAAGCGCGACTTATGTGCCCTGAAGCACTGGTCATCCGAGGAAACTCCATGAATTACATGAAGCAATCGGAAGCGGTTACTGAAATTATCAAAGAAGCGGTTCCTGTATGCGAAAAATCCTCAATTGATGAATTCTATGCCGACCTCAGTGGTATGGACCGATTTTTTGGATGTTGGCAATTCGCACGCGAACTCCGCAACCGCGTTATCAACGAAACCGGATTGCCTATTTCATTCGGAATGAGCACCAGCAAAACGGTGAGCAAAGTGGCGACGGGCCAAGCCAAACCCTCTGGCGCTCTGCAAGTCCAGTACGGCACAGAGCAGCCTTTTCTCGCGCCTCTTTCCGTGCGTAAAATCCCCCAGGTTGGCACCCAGACATACAACACGCTCCGCAACCTCGGAGTCAAGCGCATCCAGACAGTTCAGGAGATGCCCATCGAATTGATGGAGCAGGTACTGGGACAAAAAGGGACCTCCATCTGGCGAAAAGCACACGGCATTGACCCCAGTCCTGTCATTGCGTTTAATGAGCGGAAATCCATCTCAACAGAGCGCACCTTTGCCAAGGACACAACGGATGTCGAAAAGTTGTGTGGCATCCTAATCGCCATGACCGAAAATCTGGCCTATCAGCTGCGTCGTGGACAAAAACTCACCGCATGCGTTGCGGTCAAAATCCGTTACGCAGACTTTGATACGCGATCTGTTCAGGCGCGAATGCCTTATACCTCATCCGATCATATTCTGATTCCCAAAGTCAAAGCCCTGTTTGAACAACTTTACAATCGCCGCGTTCAAGTGCGCTTGATCGGTGTCCGTTACAGCCACCTTGTCGAAGGAGGATGCCAAATGGATCTCTTCGATGATTTGGACGAACGTTTGGACCTCTACCGCGCGCTAGACCGTATTCGAAACCAATACGGCGACCGCAGCGTTGTGAACGCAGCAGGCCTTGAAGCCCGAACCATTGGGCGCCCCAATCCTTTCAATGGTGAGGCCCCTTTACTCCTTGCCAACCGTCGTCAATAAATTCCACTCGTCATGTGCGGCCGCTACGTTACCATATCCTCTGTTCAATCCATTGAAAAACGCTTTCAAGTGCAAGCCACACCTGATATCCCTGAACGCCTGCAACCCAATGCCAATGTTTCACATGGGGAATACGCACCCGTGATCACCAGCGATGCTCCTAAGGCATTGCAATTGCAACAATTTGGATTCACACCCCGGTGGGCGAAAAAGCAATTTTACATGATCAATGCACGATCAGAGGGAGATCACAACTCGGACAATGATCCTCGATACACCGGTGCCATGGGAATTCTACAAAAACCCATGTTTCGGCAATCCATTCGCGATCGCCGATGCCTCATCATTGCAGATGCCTTCATCGAAGGTCCTCGCCAAGAAAAGCTCACCAAGCCTTACCTGGTCTATGCTCGAGATGGAGCACGACCGTTTGCGCTCGCTGGGATTTGGGACGAATGGACCCATCCTTCCACGGGCGAAGTCACCCGGTCATTCGCCATCCTCACCACCGTTTCCAATCGCTTGATGGAACGCATTGGCCATCACCGCTCACCGATCGTGCTCCAAGAAGACGATGAGCAAACCTGGATCAACTCCTCCACGCCACTTCACGGCATCACATCATTGCTTAAGCCGTATCCCGGAAACTTACTAAACGCCTATCCCATCTCACCGGCAATCCGGGATCCCCGAGCCAACGGTTCAGATTTGCTTCAACCCATTGGACAGCGGGTACATCCCGAACACACCTACTCCATTCACCAAGAATTGAAGGTGTTTGGAATGGACAATTCCAAAGCATCCCGACACAATCCACACCAGTACCCTGGCAACCAAGGGACGCTGTTTTATTGACCACTCTGCACCATGCACTTGCACTGCCACTCTTGGTTCAGTCTACGCTACGGACTGATGCAGCCCCGTGAATTGCTTGCCGAAGCACAGAATGCAGGCATCACAACGCTTGCACTAACCGACATCAATAATACATCTGCACACTGGGATTTTGTGCGGCTTGCTCCAGAATACGGAATACGAGCCGTTGTGGGGATCGACTTCCGCAACAAAGGCGAAGACGACGGACTGCCGCTCTACATTGGCTTGGCTCACAACTCAAATGGTTACGCGCACTTGTGCGCCCACCTTAACAACCATCAAAATGTGCATCAGCCATTCTCTAGCGTGACGCCAACGCTTCCAGAAGTGAGCTTCATTTGCCCCTGGGAGCGATGGAAGGTTCGTTTGGAAAAAGGCGCCGAAGCGCATGAGGAGGGAAGCGAATGGATCGGCGTTCGGCCTTGGGAACAAGCTGAGCTGCGCTTGATGGCAGGTGATCCTGCAGTCAAAAGTCGCATTCCTTGGAAACGGCTTATCGCATTGCACACCTTTACATTTCGTCACAAAAGAGATTGGAACTGTCACCGGATCCTCCGAGCAGTGGATCGGAACAAACTACTGAGCCGACTTCCTAAAACAGCCACCGGACATCCCTACGATCGTATGCTAAGCTCGGCCAATTTTCACCAAGCCTTTGCTGAATTCCCAGAGTGGGTGGAGCGTTCCGAGGCCCTCATCCATAGGTGCTCTGCTCATCTACCTGTTCCCAAAATCGGCCGCCTTCACAACAATCAACACACCTACACGGAATCCGAAAAGAGCGATGAGCAATTGATCCGGGGGCTATGCGCAGAAGGTCTAGCCTACCGATATCCCGATCACGAAGAACATGTCCTCGAACGCATGGAAATGGAGTTGGGCGTCATTCAGCAGCAAGGTTTCCTGTCTTATTTTCTAATCAACTGGGATATCACCAGCTATGCCCGAAGTCAAGGCTACTTTTATATTGGACGCGGAAGCGGAGCCAATAGCCTAGTCGCCTACCTCCTTCGGATCACCGATGTTGACCCCATCGAATTGGATTTGTACTTCGAGCGGTTCATCAACCTTTACCGCGCCAATCCCCCTGATTTTGATATTGATTTCTCATGGACCGACCGGGATGATGTGACCGCCTACATATTCAAACGGTTCCCGCACGTAGCATTGGTGGGTGCTTACAGTACCTTCCAATACAGAGCAGTGGTTCGAGAACTCGGAAAGGTCTTTGGGCTTCCAAAGCACGACATTGACCGCCTTGCCGATGGCAAGACAAATCCTGGAAGAACCGATGAAATGGAGCGGTTCGTGGTTCGCTACGCTGGCTTCCTCCAAAACTTCCCCAATGCACTCACCATTCACGCCTGTGGCATTCTAATTGCCGATCGCCCTTTGCACCATTTCGGCGGAACCTTCATGCCCCCCAAAGGATTTCCCACAACGCAATACGATATGGTCGTTGCTGAAGACATTGGCCTGTACAAATTCGACATATTGAGCCAGCGTGGATTGGGCAAAATTCGAGATACCATTAACCTAATTGCGCAAGACCAGCCCGAAGTCGCCGCCAAAATAGACATCCATGACATGGGCAGTTTCAAGCGCGACACCAAAATCCAATCCATGCTCCGGCAAGCCTTGGCTGTAGGGTGCTTTTACGTGGAATCGCCAGCCATGCGTATGCTCATGCGCAAGCTCCAAGTGGACAACTACCTCGGACTCGTTGCTGCCAGCTCCGTCATTCGACCGGGAGTTGCCCGCAGCGGCATGATGAAAGCATACATTGAACGCCACCGTTCTCCCGAAAAACGCAGCGAAGCACATCCCGTTTTGATGGAACTGATGCCCGAGACATATGGCGTCATGGTCTATCAAGAAGACGTCATCAAGGTGGCGCACCATTTCGCCGGATTGGACCTTGGAGAAGCGGATGTTCTGAGGCGGGGCATGAGTGGAAAGTTCCGTTCCCGTAAAGCGTTTGACCTCGCCCGAGACAACTTCATTTCCAAAGCATTGCAACAAGGCAGAAAACGAACTTTGGTGGAAGAGGTCTGGAGACAAGTTGAGAGCTTTGCAGGGTATGCATTCGCCAAAGGACACTCCGCATCCTATGCCGTGGAAAGCTACCAAAGCCTGTTTCTAAAAGCCCATTGGCCCTTGCAGTATATGGCCGCATGCATCAATAATTTTGGCGGTTTTTACAGCACAGAATTTTATGTACATGAAGCACGGATGGTGGGGGGAAATATTGACGCTCCATGCTTGAATCGGGGTGGATGGGAAGCCTGTGTAGATGCAGCAAAAAAACGCATCTACCTCGGGTTTAATTTGGTGCGGGGCGCCCAAGCACAAACCGTCGCAAAAATCATAAAAGAACGGAACGAAAATGGGCCATACACATCACTCGAAGTGTGCATCGAACGCAACGGAATTGGATTGGAACAATGCTTGATATTGATCCGATGCGGGGGATTTCGATTCACAGGAAAAGACGCCAAACAACTCCAATGGGAGGCTCACTTCTTGCTGGGAAATACCCGAAAAGATCACGCTGAATCAACACTCTTTACCCCCGATGTTTCACGGTTCACTTTGCCAATATTTGAACACAACGAACTGGAAGACGCCTTCGATCAAATCGAACTATTCGGTTTTCCCTTGATCTCTCCCTTTAGATTGCTCACACAGGAAGCCACTCAGAAAGCCAATGCTGCAGTACGCAGCGAAGCTTTGGCTGATTGCATTGGAAAAATAGTTGATGTAGTCGGGTACCTGGTCACCGTAAAGGAAACACACACTGCTCGCCGAGAACGGATGGCTTTTGGTTGTTTTGTCGATACAGAAGGACAATGGATCGACACCGTTCATTTCCCTCCTTCATTGAAAAAATACGGCTACCGAGGAAAGGGAATTTACCGCATTCGAGGACCCGTGAAGGAAGAATTCGATTGCCTCCACGTAGAAGCGCTGTTCATGGAAAAGCTGGACTACATTCCGGACCCGCGCTATTCTGAAAATGGGATGCCTGTGAAAGAAGGACGTCCCAATAATTCAAGTGCTGTCACAAGGCAACGTTCTACCGTCGGCGCACGCAGCAGTGGTGGCATGCTCAAACGATCCATGCGGGCGGGCTAACCCAAAACAATCCGCTAACTGTGCTCTTTCGGGGACAATATGCCCCACCTAATTCCGGCATAAAGCATCCGGCCAAAAATTGGTCCGTATACCAAGCTCGCATCAAAATATTGATTGAAATCTGATTCGGACACCGGCTGCAAGTCATAGTCAGCTGCGACAATGGGACGGTCTTGTTTGTAGTTAAGCGCGTTCTCTACCCCGCCATAAATAGATAACTGGGGCGTAAACTGTCGCGTCAATTGAGCGTTCAACTGGAAAAAATTCGGAGCCATGTCAGGCCTTTGAAAATCCGCTGGGTTTTCAGTAGTGATTGGCAATCGCTGCGCACCAATCCATTGACCCGTTACATCTGCACGCCACTGGCCATCGCGATCATTGAGCTGTGAAGCATAGCTCAATTGGCAAAAGGCTCTGTGACGCGATACGAAAGGATCCAACGTTGGATTGCCCGACGTACGATCCGTATGAGCATTGACCCAGCGGTAGGCCATCCGCATGTCCCATCGACGATGCACATCCCAATTGAATTCGGCTTGGGCAGAATTGGCGAATGACTGACCGTCTAGTGCGGACAAATCGATGGATCCTGTCGAGCGATCAAAGTCCACAACCAATTTGTTCTGAAATTGTGTGCTATAGCCATCCAAGGTAAGAGTTGCCTCTCTGTAGTTCAGACGAAACTTGCTGGTGACATTCAACCCAAAATTCGTCGCCTCTTCAGGAACGGATTTCCCGTAGTAATTCAAGTTCCATTGACGCTGACTCGCCCAAGCTCCCAGCTGTTCCATGAATTGATTCGAGGTTCGATAGCCCTTTCCCGCAGCAACTTTTACAGATACGTTTTCCGTTGCACTCCAGCGCGCATGAAGGCGCGGACTTACAAATCGATCAAACAGATTGTGCTGATCGTACCGGATTCCCCCAATAATACTCCAGCGCTCGTTTGGATTCCAAGTATATTCCAAAAACACTCCCGGCACGTGCTCTTCGCGGCTTGGGGTCATCCGCAACGTATCGTTAACTGAAAGCGACTCGTCAAAAGCATTGTAGACATAAGTTGCTCCAATTGTAAACTTACGATTCGTATTTCCCAGAATATCCGAATACAACACGTTGCCTCTGAAAAACTGTTCTTTTCCCAAATAATAATTCTTGCCGAAACGCTGTTCGTGCTGATGGTTGTAATAACTCCATTGCGTGCCAATGGTCCGCCATTCTGCATCAGGAAAAACAAATCCTGTCTTCGCCGATAATTCGATCCTCTGAGTGGCCGTAATTGCCGCCCAAGGACTATTTATGCTGTCCATTTGACCAATCCATTCGCTCCAATCTTGTGAATTTTCAAATGCTCTCTTCATTCCTGCAACCGTTTCAGAGTTCACATATGTCAATGCATATTCCCCGCGAATTCCGCGATCTCCCTTGAATTTCCATTCGTTACGCCCCAAAAAATGACGTTGCATCGGCGCGTCTAAAAAGCCATCGGAATTTCGATCGTTTACTTGTTGATTGTGCCCGCCATGAATAAGAAGTGCGGTGCTCCAGCGGCGGCTTACGTCATGCCTACTGATGTAGTCGAATTCTTTTTGACCCATCGCATTGGCATACAACGCTGCATGATACGGTTCAGCCGTTTCTGAGTTTTTTAGCGCCACATTAATTTGGCCCGTAATGCTTTCATATCCCTGTGTGACTGTACCTGACCCTTTGCTAATGTGAATTTCATGAATCCACTCCCCCGGAATGAAGAGTAAGCCTCGCACCACACCCAATCCGCGGGGGCCGGGCAAATTGTCCACTTGAAGCTGACTGTATTTACCATCCAATCCGAGCATTCGAATTTGACGGGTTCCGGTTACTGCATCTGTGAAAGAGGCATCAACAGAAGCATTCGTTTCAAAGGCTGCAGACAGATTGCAGCAAGCCGCTTTTGCTAACTCTTTTTGATTCAATGATTGCACATCAAATGGGGACAACAGGGTGAATTGCGTCGCCGCTTTTCGCTCCACAACCTCAGCTGCTCCTAAATCAATGCCTGCCATCAGAGGAATATCTACGTAGAGAGAGCCATCGTAAACCCAAGCAACAGAATTATACCCCAACATACTCACCATCAAGGTATCGCCAATGCTACCGCTTTTTAATTTGAAAAAGCCAAAGCCATCGGTGACGGTAATGGACGAGGAATCGTGTGACCACCGGACATAAGCCCCAGGCAGACCAACGTACTCCTGCTTATCAGCCTCATGAAGCCTTGCGTTGACGTCGTAAGCGCCATCCTCAATCAACACCTTCCCCCTCAAGATCCCTCCATTTTGGGCAAAAACTGAGGCTGCTATCAGCGCAAAACACAGCAACAGTGTATATCGCATGGTTTAGTTGATTGAGGAAGACAACCGTTTATTTGCGATCATCATGACTATGCTTTTCTTCTCCGGAACAGCTCGCGCCATCCCTGTATTTGCAGCAGCTATGAATCATTGCATACACCTCATCGGTCGCTTTGACTCGATCCGTATCATGACCAGCATCAGCCACTCGCTGATGAATTTGTTGTTCCGAAATCTTTTTCGTTTTGTACGCGACTTTCAGCATTTTTGACTCAACATCCCAATCAGAAATGATGACGCCAGGCACATCCAATGCTTGCTCAATCCGGTCTTCACACATCCCACAAACGCCATCTACCTTGAAGGTGATTTCAGTTTTTTTCTGAGCAAAAGATGCAATTGCAGACAGTAGAAAACAAATGGTTAGAAGATTTTTCATTACTCAATATACTTAATAAATTCTCAGTCATAGATGCATCCTTAGCCAAAAGAAACCAATTAAGATTAGCTATCTACAGAAGACTTCAAAAAATCTCGATTCATCCGTGCAATATTCGTCAAATCGATTCCTTTTGGACATTCTACCGAACAGGCTCCTGTGTTTGTACAGTTGCCAAACCCCTCCTCGTCCATTTGCTCAACCATACGTTTAACGCGCAAAGCGCGTTCCGGCTGGCCTTGAGGCAATAGTGCGAATTGCGAAACCTTTGCCGATACGAAAAGCATCGCAGAAGCATTCTTGCAAGAAGCAACACACGCCCCGCATCCGATGCAAGTTGCAGCACTAAAAGCTTCATCAGCTTGAGGCTTAGGAACTGGAATCGCATTGGCATCCAATGTCTCGCCAGATGTATTCACAGAAACATATCCTCCCGATTGAATAATCCGATCAAAAGCACTTCGATTTACTGTCAAGTCTTTCACAACAGGAAATGCAGCTGCACGCCATGGTTCAATGGTAATATCATCGCCGTCCTTGAAAGAGCGCATATGCAATTGGCATGTTGTAACTCCTCGATTTGGACCATGTGCTTGGCCATTGATAAACATAGAGCACATTCCACAAATCCCCTCACGACAATCATGATCAAACGCGACTGGATCCCCACCTTCGCGAATGATTCGGTCATTCAGCATGTCCATCATTTCCAGGAATGACATATCTGGAGATACTCCCGAAACGGGATACTTCTCTATGTGACCTTTATCATCAGGCCCCTTTTGTCTCCAAATATTCAGTGTCAAATCCATGTCTCCATTATTTATAGCTTCGCTGCTTCACTTCGATGTTTTCAAAAGCCAAATCCTCCCTGTGAAGCCTTGATTCTTTGGGGTCTCCTGTAAACTCCCAAGCAGAGACAAAAGCAAATTCTTCATCATGGCGCAATGCCTCACCTTCTGGCGTCTGATGTTCTTCTCGAAAATGACCACCGCACGATTCTTCGCGGTCAAGGGCATCTATGCACATAAGCTCTCCAAGCTCTAAGAAGTCCGATACACGCATTGCTTTGTCAAGCTCTGGATTGAATTCGTCAATAGCCCCCGGAACGCGCACGTCCGCCCAAAATTCTTGACGCAGCACCCGAATTTCCTCAATTGCACTTTTTAGGTCTTCGGCATTCCGCGACATGCCACATTTGTTCCACATTATTCGGCCCAAGCGACGATGGAAGTCATCCACTGTTCGTGTGCCGTTATTATTCATCAATGCATCGATGCGCTCCTTCACTTCTTTCTCCGCTAACTCAAACTCGGGTGAATCCGGTGAAATCTCGCCAGTCCGAATATCATTGGAGAGATAATCCCCTATGGTATATGGTAACACAAAGTATCCATCGGCAAGCCCCTGCATTAACGCTGACGCGCCAAGGCGATTCGCCCCGTGATCAGAAAAATTAGCTTCGCCTGTCGCATATAGCCCGGGCACCGAAGTCATTAGGTTGTAATCCACCCACAAACCTCCCATGGTGTAATGCACTGCCGGGTAAATTTTCATCGGGGTTTCATACGGGTCATCTGCAGCTATTTGCTTGTACATATCAAACAGATTGCCATATTTCGCCTTCACAACTTGTTTCCCCAAGACTATAATCTCCGCCGCTGAAGGACTCTTTAAACCCCTGATACTAGCCTCTGTCTTGCCATATCTTTCGAAAGCACTTGCATAGTCCAAGAAAACCGCTTCACCCGTTTCATTAACTCCAAAGCCAGCATCACATCGCTCCTTTGCAGCCCGCGAAGCAACATCCCGAGGAACCAGATTGCCAAATGCAGGATAACGTCGCTCGAGATAATAATCTCTGTCGTCCTCTGCAATCTCACTAGCTTTTATCGATCCGTTTCGTATCCCTTCCGCATCGTCCTTTTTGGCTGGCACCCATATGCGCCCATCGTTTCGCAACGATTCCGACATCAATGTCAATTTCGACTGATGCTCTCCCGAGACAGGAATGCACGTTGGATGTATTTGAGTAAAAGATGGGTTCGCCATAAACGCCCCTTTCTTGTGCGCCTTCCAAGAAGCAGAAACGTTCGAGCCCATTGCATTCGTGCTCAAAAAGAAAACGTTTCCGTAGCCGCCTGAGGCCAATACCACAGCGTGCGCCGCATGTCGTTCTAATTCACCCGTAACAAGGTTTCGAGCGATAATTCCTCGGCATTTACCGTCCACCATTACCACGTCCATCATCTCATGACGGGTACACATCTCCACTTTGCCTTTCGAAATTTGTCTACTAAGAGCGGAATATGCCCCCAACAATAATTGCTGGCCTGTCTGGCCTTTGGCGTAAAAAGTTCGGGATACTTGAACTCCTCCGAAGCTTCTATTGTCCAATAAACCCCCATACTCCCTTGCAAAAGGAACCCCTTGTGCAACACATTGATCAATAATACTCGTAGAAACTTCGGCTAGTCGGTGAACGTTTGCTTCCCGACTTCGGTAGTCGCCTCCTTTGATGGTATCATAAAACAGACGGTAAACTGAATCGCCGTCGTTCTGGTAGTTTTTCGCAGCATTGATGCCTCCTTGAGCAGCAATTGAGTGCGCTCTTCGCGGAGAATCTTGGAAACAAAATGCTTTGACGTTGTAGCCCATTTCAGCCAATGATGCGGCAGCTGAACTGCCCGCCAATCCGGTTCCAACCATAATGACATCAATCAACCTCTTATTCGCTGGATTGACTAAATTAATCTTGCTCTTGTGTGACGTCCACTTGTCTTTTAATGGTCCTTCGGGAATCTTAGAGTCTATCATCTCGATGTTCATTCACAGCTGAGTAACGTATAAGAACACAGGAATTATCGCAAATAGCAAAGGCACACCGACGCCAAATAAGTAGCCTGTTTTTTCGATAGCAGGCGTATATTTTGGATGGCGAACGCCGAGTGATTGAAAACCACTTTGAAAGCCATGAACCAAATGAAAGGACAATGCCATTTGCGCCAAAACATATCCAGCAACTGCAATCAGAGCAAGAGGATTTTCAGGGGAGAAAAAGGCCAGAACTACGGTGTGCAAGTCTTTCAAGCCATCATGCATTGGCATGTCCCCAAAATGCATTTTATACCAAAAGGTTTGCATGTGACTCACTAGGAAAACGGCAATTATTGTCCCCAAAACGCCCATATTTCGACTTGCCCAACTCGAGTTCGCAGACCCTTTTTCCTTGACATAGCCAACCGGACGTGACTTCCGATTGCGCACAGTCAGTAATATCCCATCCACAATGTGAAACAAGACGCAAGCGTATGTTAGGTAACTCAACAACTTTACCAGGGGGAAAGTCGTCATAAACTCTGCATACTTGTTGAATGCCTCTTGGCCTTCCGTTCCAGTAATGAAGAGCTGAAGGTTACCCGCAAGATGCCCGATAAGGAAGGTGCACAAAAACAGACCGGTCAGAGCCATCATGTACTTCTTGGCCAGCGACGATTTCAAAAGTCCGTTGTTACTCATTGCATTTCGCTTCGTCACACAAAGTTAATGCTTGTTTGCCGACGCACCAACGGAAGGTGCCGGAAGAACCAATTCATGGGAATCAACCCCAAAATAAGGGGGCGAGGTTTTGCACTCTCGCCCCCACCACCTGCCGCCTACCCTTCCTGTTCAGTGCGCCGATCGAGCATCAGCATTTCACCCGCTACAACCTCAGTCACGTAACGCGTATGCCCTTCAGCATCTTCATAAGTCCGGTAAGCCAACCGGCCTTCAATGGCAATCTCAGCGCCCTTCTGCAAGTATTGACCCGCAATCTCCGCGAGTGCACCCCACGTGACAACGTCATGCCACTGGGTGCGTTCCACACGTTCACCATCACCATTTCGGAAGACCTCGTTGGTCGCCACTGGGAAAGTGCACTTTACTTTGCCTTCATCAAAGCTCATCAAATCGGGATCTTTCCCGAGTCGTCCAATCAACTGGACCTTGTTTCGTAATGCATTCATTTGTTTTTCTTTCTGGAACAAACTTGCGTTCAAGGCAAAGCATTAGTCGTATCTGAAACGGCTCCATTCAAGGATGAGCTGTTAGAATTCGTGTGTGTGTCGAATTTTCTTCTCCATCGCTCGACAGCCTATCTTTGACGCTGAAATTGTCCCATCATGTCAGCATCCGTTCGCGTTCGTTTCGCCCCAAGTCCCACAGGTCCATTGCACATGGGCGGTGTGCGAACTGCCCTCTTCAATTACCTTTTTGCAAAAAAGCACAACGGCACATTTATTCTGCGCGTTGAAGACACGGACCAAACGCGTTTTGTAAAAGGCGCAGAAGCTTACATCGGTGAATCTCTCGCTTGGTGCGGCATTCAGCCCGATGAAGGCACCGAAGCAGGTGGGGCGCATGGACCTTACCGACAGTCTGAACGTAGTGAGCTGTACATGAATGAGTTGAATCACTTATTGAGCAAAGGAAACGCGTACAAAGCTTTTGATTCGTCCGAAGAAATTTCGTCAATGAGGGGCCAGGCTGAGGCTGAAGGCAAGGTGTGGCAATATGATGTGAATACACGCATGAATATGCGCAACTCCCTCTCATTGGGTGCGGATGAAATTGCTCAACTCGAGGCGGATGGACATCCGTATACGGTGCGGTTTAAGATGCCTGAGGAATCCCGAGACGTGTGCGTCACAGACGAAATCCGCGGCGAAATCCTTGTTTCATCTGGCGTTTTGGATGACAAGGTTCTGATGAAGGCTGACGGGCTTCCCACCTATCACCTGGCCAACGTCGTTGATGACCACCACATGGAAATAAGTCATGTAATCCGCGGTGAAGAGTGGCTACCAAGTGCGCCGCTTCACGTTCTTTTGTACGAAGCATTCGGATGGGATTCTCCCGCATTCGCTCACCTGCCTTTGATTTTGAAGCCCACAGGCAACGGAAAATTGAGCAAACGAGATGGAGACAAAGGTGGTTTTCCCATTTTTCCGCTTGCGTGGACCGATCCGAAAACGGATCAAATCGCTGTCGGTTATAAAGAAAACGGATACCTCCCAGAAGCATTCCTCAACATGCTCCTACTCCTCGGTTGGAGCAGTGGTGACGAACGTGAATTGTACAGTTTGGAGGAAGCTATTGCGGCGTTCTCCTTGCAAAACGTCACCAAGTCAGGGGCGCGGTTCAATCCGGATAAAGCAGTATGGTTCAATGAACAGTACCTCCGTTCAGGCGATTCAAAGCGATGGATTGAACCATTGAAACAATTAAATCCTCAAACCATGGACGACTGGTCGCATGCCAAATGTGAGCAGATTTTGGACATGATGCTGGAGCGCGTTCAATTCCTTCATGAAATTGGAGGGCACACCTACCTATTCGCCGCGCCAGATGCCTTTGACGAAAACTTAATTCGCAAGAAGTGGAAGCCAGAAACAGCCGGATACCTGAATGATTTGAGCCGTGTTCTTGCCGGAACGGAACCCTTTGATTCGACGAATATCGAATCGGAATTCAAACAGTTCTTGGAGTCTCGAGAGCTCGGATTTGGTGCTGTGCTGTTGCCATTTCGCATCGCGCTCACCGGAACCGGAGGGGGTCCCTCTATGTTTGATTTCGCTCAATTTCTCGGCAAAGAAGTCACCTTGGCACGTCTCGCGGCTGCCGTGGCGAAATTAGGCTGAGGCGTTTGCAAATAGACGTCCGACAGATGACTCAATCGATGCGCATCTCCGGCACGTAGTCAGGCACGATCAATGTTCCTGCAGTAGCCTCTACGATGGACTCTACGGTTACACCTGGGGCGCGTTCTACAAGGTGAAACGCTCCGTCCTTGATGTCCAAAACCGCGAGGTTTGTGACCACGCGTTTTACGCATCCCACGCCTGTCAGTGGCAAGCTGCAGGTTGAAAGCAATTTGGACGCGCCTGCGCGGTTGGCATGCATCATGGCCACAATGATATTTTCGGCACTGGCAACAAGATCCATGGCCCCGCCCATGCCTTTCACCATCTTGCCCGGAATCTTCCAGTTGGCGATGTCGCCGTTTTGCGCCACTTCCATGGCCCCCAAAACGGTAAGCTGTACATGTTGCCCTCGAATCATCGCGAACGATGTTGCGCTATCAAAATACACCGCTCCTGGCCTCGCTGTTATAGTCTGCTTTCCAGCGTTGATCAAGTCCGCGTCTTCATCTCCCTCCATCGGAAAAGGGCCCATGCCCAAAATGCCGTTTTCCGATTGAAACTCCACTTCCATTCCTTCGGGAATAAAATTCGCCACAAGTGTAGGAATCCCAATTCCTAGGTTGACATACCAACCCTCTCGAACTTCCTGAGCGATGCGCTTTGCAATTCCGTTTTTGTCCAACATGATGCTTCGATTGTTGCTGATTAGCGGGTTTGAACCGTTCGCTGCTCAATGCGCTTGTCATAATGAGCTCCTTGGAATATGCGTTGCACGAAAATTCCTGGCGTGTGAATTTCATTGGGGCTGAGGGTACCAAGAGGAACCAACTCTTCCACCTCCGCGACTGTAATCGTACCTGCCATCGCCATCATAGGGTTGAAATTTCGAGCCGTTGCCTTGAACACCAAGTTGCCCGCTGCGTCACCTTTCCAGGCCTTTACAAAGGCAAAATCAGCAGTAAGCGCCGACTCCAAAATATGCGGCTTTCCATTGAAATCTCGGACCTCTTTCCCTTCGGCCACTTCCGTTCCAAACCCCGCTGGGGTGTAAAATGCAGGAATGCCAGCCCCGCCAGCGCGGCAGCGCTCGGCAAGCGAACCCTGAGGAATAAGGTCTACCTCCAATTCTCCACTTAACATTTGTCTTTCAAACTCATCATTCTCTCCTACATAAGATGAAATCATTTTTCGAATCTGACGCTTTTGCAGCAAAAGGCCAAGGCCAAAGTCATCGACTCCAGCATTGTTGGATATGCACGTCAAGTCATCGACTCCTCGCTTCACCAGTTCCGCTATGCTGCATTCCGGAATCCCACACAAGCCAAACCCTCCAAGCATGAGCGTCATTCCGCTCTTCACACCGTCGCATGCAGCTTCGGGTCCATTTACACTTTTTGTTATTGCCATGGTCTATTGTCTTTTCAGCTTTCCCAATGTCCTTTATCGACCTGCGTTTCTATTGAAACAACTCATCATCGTCATTGCCAATTCCAAAAGTAGTTTCGTTTAATTCGAACCACTGTTTGCAGTCCAATGAATCCAGCCCAATGCCCTCGGGAAACTCAAAATCCGCCTGGCTGAGTTCCAACGACGGATCGGCATAAGCAGCATTCATATAAAACCCATAAATCGGCAATGCCGTATTAGCGCCTTGACCATACGTAATGGTGCTAAATCGAACGGAAGGGTCTTGCGCTCCCACCCACACACCGGTCACTAATTCGGGCGTCATCCCCATAAACCATCCATCGGAATGGCCTTGAGTGGTGCCCGTTTTTCCGGCCATGGGCACTTTGATATTGTCGTACTCTCTCCGTTCAACATCCATGCGCAATCGAATCCCCGTTCCTTTCTTTTCGCCCGTTTTGGGGTTGTAAGCTCCGTCTACAACGCCTTTCATCATGTCCACAATCGTTGCAGCTGTGCGTCGGTCCAATCCCTGGCGCATGACAGGTTCAGGGGACCAAATGACATTGCCATACTTGTCTTCGATGCGCAAAATCGTGGACGGTTTCACATACACTCCTCCGTTGACCAGCGCTGCATTGGCCACGGTAATTTCCTTCAATGTTAGTTGAGACGAACCCAGTGCAATTGAAGGAACAGCTGGTATGTCACTTTCGATGCCCAAAGCATGGGCCAGTTGAATGATTCGTTCGGGACCAAACTCCTTCATCAACTTTGCTGATATCGTATTCATAGAATTGGCCAAGGCGTATTCCAGGGTTACGACCTCACCGTATTCAAAATCAGAGTTGTCAGGGCACCAATCTGGTTGGTCACCTGGCATTTCCACGCAGATCCGTTGATTGGGGAGCTCCGTGCAGCGATTCATGCCATGACGGAGGGCTGTGGCGTATACAAAGGGCTTGAAAATTGACCCGACTTGGCGCTTGGACTGGGAGACATTGTCATATTTGAAATGACGGTAATCCACCCCTCCTACCCATGCCTTCACATGGCCTGTTTGTGGTTCTACGGACATCAGACCCGCATGCAACAAACTTTTGTAATACAGTATTGAATCACGAGGCGACATCAAAGTGTCCCGATCACCTCCATGGGTGAAGACCCTCATCTTGGTCGGTGCTTTGAATGCAACTGCAATCTCCTTTTTGCCCGGTCGGTGCCACCGGTGGCTGCACCCTCCTTTGACCTCATCGCAATGCCATGCATTGCCCGTTTCCGATTCAGTCTTTTCAATATAGAATCCGGGACGTTCACATTCAGGGCAGAATTTTCCAGCGTACACACGGTAACGTTCGCTTTGCTTCACCGCACTATTGATGATGCCGTCACGAACATCTCGCTCAATCTCCTCGAAAAATGGCCAAATCGACTTGCTTCTTGAGCGCAAATCACGGTCAAGTGAACCCTGCAGTTCACCCCCCAAATGCCTGCTTACAGCCACTTCTGCTGCCTTTTGTAGACGGCTATCAATGGTGGTAAAGACCTGGATCCCGTCACGGTACAAATCATATTGCGAGCCATCCGCCTTAGCAATGGTCCAATCCCCAGATTGGCTCTTGTTATTGAACAGTTTCTTTAAGTCACTCCTGAGGTTCTCTCTAAAATAAGGTGCCAAACCTTCATCATGGCTCACTTTTTGAAACCGCAAGCCCAGTGGCAACTGCGCCAATGAGTCCTTTTCGTTGGCCGATATCTCGTCGTATCTCGCTAGTTGGCCAAAGACAACGTTGCGCCGGGCCTGCACCAGCTCTTCCCTGCGCAGCGGATTGAACAGTGAACTATTCTTGAGCATGCCCACCAACATGGCCGACTCGTGCCGCTCAAGTTCATTCACCTCTTTATCAAAATAAATATTCGCAGCAGACTTGATCCCAACAGCCTGATTCAAGAAATCGTAGCGATTCAGATAAAGCGCAATAATTTCTTCTTTGGTGTAATGCCGCTCCAACCGGGAGGCGATGATCCATTCCTTGGGCTTTTGAAGCAACGCCCTTTCGAGCCACGAAGTGCCGTCATATTGCTCCGTAAACAGTTGTTTTGCCAACTGCTGTGTCAATGTGCTTCCTCCCCCGCGCGAACCCAAATATGCAATGGCGCGAACAAGGCTAATAAAATCAATTCCGCTGTGGCTGTAAAACCGAACATCCTCCGTACTAATTAGAGCGTTCACGAGATTGACTGGCAACTCATTAAACCGAGCATCCGATCGGTTTTCAGAATAATAACGACCAATCAGTTTGCCATCTGCAGAAAAAACACGGGTCGCCAACTCTGTTTTGGGGTTGGCTAAGGTTTCTGTATTTGGCAAGTCGCCAAAAGAAGCGACCAAGACAAGGCTCGCTAAGCCCAACAATGGGGACAGTCCGAGCAACCAAAGCCACAGTTTTTGACGGCCATACTTTGGCTTTGCCTTGGCTTTGGCTTTCGGCCTGCGTTTCGTCGGTTGCGATTTGGGTTTCTTCGCCATTTGTAGTGCAAGAATAATGCACGAATTACGACCGAGGGGTCTTTGAGCTTGACATTCCGATTTATTCGCAATTGATTCCGCTCGATTCCGTGCATTTGCACCCTAAATTTGCGCACCAAATCTGTCCCATGGTCGCCCTTATCAAAGCCGCTCAACTTCTTCTCAGCCTCTCCATACTAGTAGTTTTACACGAACTCGGACATTACTGGGCCGCACGTGCATTCAAAACGCGTGTCGAGAAGTTTTACCTATTTATGAACCCGGGTTTCTCCCTATTTAAAAAGCAAATCGGCGAAACAGAGTGGGGAATCGGATGGTTGCCCCTGGGTGGATATGTCAAAATATCCGGCATGATCGATGAGTCCATGGACAAGGAGCAAATGAAGCAAGATCCACAACCGTGGGAGTTTCGGTCGAAGCCTGCTTGGCAGCGTTTGATCATCATGCTCGGTGGCATCATTGTCAACCTGATTCTCGGTTTTGCCATTTACAGCATGGTCTTGAATGTGTGGGGAGACAGCATGCTTCCCGCCGACCGAATCCCCTATGGTATAGAAGTCGATAATCGCCTGAAGCCCCTGGGATTTGAAGACGGAGACCAGGTGCTTTCCATCGATGGAAAAAAGCCAGAAAGCTTCAAGGAAATAAGACGAACCTTGTTTTTTGATCAAGTATCGGAAGTGCAAGTGCAGCGGGACGGAAGCGTGATTGAATTGACATTCGACCAAGACCTGGGGCAGCTATTTGTCGACAGCGCTATACGGCAGCCTTTCGGCCTGCGTGTGCCATGCCTTGTTGATCGTGTCTCTCCCGGGACGGGTGCTGATACCGGGGGATTGCAAGCCGGTGATCGATTCATCTCAATTGACGGAAATTCCACCCGTTTTTATGGCGAGGTAACTGATTACCTCCAATCGAATCCCGCGAAAACCGTTGCAATCGAGGTGCTGCGCATGAATGGGTCTACAGCGAAACTCACGTGCACAACGGATAGCGCTGGCGCACTCGGATTTTTCCAAGCGAACCCCAATGAGATGAGTGAGTTCCAAATGGTCGATCGCACCTACACTCTTGGTCAATCCCTCTCAAACGGATTCACCTTGGCATGGACAACGTTGGAGGAATACGTGCTATCCATGAGGTTCCTGTTTAGCAAATCTGGCGCATCCCAAGTGGGAAGCCTAGTGACATTTGGAAGCATCTTTGATGCGGGCTGGGACTGGGAAATTTTCTGGAGAAATACCGCGTTTTTCTCGCTGATTTTAGCATTCATGAATCTACTCCCCATTCCTGCGTTGGATGGAGGCCACGTAATGTTCCTTCTTTACGAAATGATTATGGGGCGCCCAGCCTCTGAAAAATTCATGGAATACGCCCAAACAATTGGAATTGTGCTGTTATTGGGATTGATGGCCCTGGCACTTGGGAACGACATATGGCGAGTCATTACCGGCCAATTTGGTTGAAGCGCCTTAACTTGGGCAATCACAATCATGAACGTTTCTGACATCAATGCCTATGGGCTGGTGATCGGTGGATCACTCGTTATCATCCTGAGCTACTTCGCAAATTTGTTGGCCAAGAAGACCAACATACCTAGCGTGTTGGTACTGATTGGCATGGGCATTTTAATCCGTCAAGGGCTGAATGCCATAGGGTTAACATCCATTCCCTTTGAATCCCTTGTTTTGGAGCTACTCGGCACCATTGGGTTGATTTTCATTGTTTTGGAAGCTGCCTTGGAACTGAATCTTTCAAAAGAAAAAATGCCGCTCATCCTAAAGAGTGCAACCGTCGGTTTGATTGCCCTGCTCGGCAGTTCTGCCGCCATCGCAGCATTTTTGCACTACGCCATGAATATGCCCATTTTTGAGGGCTGGGTGTACGGCATTCCACTTTCCATTATGAGCTCTGCAATCATCATTCCGAGCGTCTCTGGCCTGGACGATGGAGACCGGGAGTTCATGGTTTACGAGAGCACATTCTCGGACATTTTTGGCATCATGGCGTTTTACTTGCTTTTGGGCAACTCCGAGACCGCCTCTGCCAATACAGTCTTAATCAATATTGGAACGAACTTACTTGTAACGTTCATCCTGGCGGTAGTAGTGAGTTACTTGCTCGTCTATGTCCTACAAAAAATCACAAGTCAAGTGAAGCTTTTTCTGAGTATCGCTGTGCTCCTATTGATCTATTCCATCCAAAAACTGCTGCATCTTAGTCCCTTGGTTCTCATCCTTATTTTCGGACTGATGCTCAATAATCACCGCATCTTTTTTCCGCAATGGAATTTGGCCAAAAAGAAGTGGAATATCCTGCCTTCTCCGGCGGCCCTTTTAGATGACCATCGCATGCACGAATTGCATCGGGACTACCACTTACTGACCTTGGAAAGCGCATTTGTCATTAGAACGTTCTTTTTCGTCTTGTTTGGCATGACTGTTTCCCTCGCGGCACTAACTGATTTGCATGTGATCACAGAAGGGCTCATAATCTGCTGCATCCTCTTCGCTGTCCGATTCCTGAGCTTGATTATATTTCGAAGAAAAAGCATGTTTCCACTGCTTTACATCGCCCCACGCGGACTCATCACAATTCTTTTATTTTTCCAGATACAAGGTGCTTACAGCCAATTTGCTCAACCCCAGTTTGACCAGGGAATTTTGCTGGTCATCATCCTCGTTTCAAGCATCGTCATGACCATCGCTTTGGTGCAAAATGGCATTACTGTTCGCGGTGTCACATTGGTGCCTGAAATGATAACAACCGACAGTAGCACAGGCCCTGTTGAGCAGTCCGAGGCAGCCGCTTTAAAAAACAAGGCTTCCGATGAAGATGCCCTCGAATCTCCCGATGTTCCGGAGATAAATGACGAGGTATAAAGCCCTGCTAAATCGACCGTCGATCACATCTTACCCCAATCCTCTGGGAATGTACCAACCTCCTGGAATGCGTTGGACCATGCCCTTCAACTCCAGAATAAATAGTTTCCGCAGTGTACCCGTTGCGTCGGTACCACAAGCATAAGCGATGTCCGAAATTTGCGCGCCACCCTTTTGAACGATGTGCCTCCATATCGGAAGAAATTCCGCTTCCAATCCCGCTTCCATACTGGAAGAAACACTCGGCGTCAATGGCTTTCCTAAAAGAGAAAAAAGCTCGTCCACTGTGCTCCATCCCATGGAAGGAAATTCCTTGAGTAAGTGGCGATTCCCCGCCCAACGCTTCCCTTTTTCTCGGGCCTCATCGGGCCGATATACCCAGCAATCAACCCCTGATTCTATGGCCAATTGAGCCGAAATTAGAGCCCCTCCACGTTGTGGACTTTGAATCATTACCAACGCTTTTGACAAGCCAACAATCAAACGATTTCGGGCAGCAAAATGCCAAGGATGGACCACAGTTCCATGCGCATGCTCGGAAAACAATGTTCCCCCTCGTTTGATAATCTGTTCGGCCAGTGAGCAATGTTCCCGAGGGTAAATCCGGTGCAATGAACTCCCCAAGCAAGCGACCGTAACACCATCACCGTAGCACGCTCCCCTATGGGCCATCGCATCCACACCCTTGGCCAAGCCACTGACTACGCCCCAACGCTGCGATGCTGCGAATCGCCCCACTTCAAAACTCAATTCCGCCGCCCGTTGTGTGCAATCGCGCGTGCCTACAATCGCGAGAAAAGGCCGAGCGTTGCACGCATGTTGGCTACCACGACCGAATACAACGACCGGAGCATCCGGCAATTCGCGCCAGGGATCTGGGTAAGCTGCATCCTCCCAAGAAAGCGCCCACGTATCTGACGGAGATACTGTTAGCTCTAGCTCTTTCAGCCGCGCATGCTGCATGGAAACGAAAGCACCGTTTTTCATTTTTTCGTGCATCCAAGTTTGATCAAGAGAGCCCATTCTCTCAATCTTGGCCCTGAGCTTGATTGGACCTATCCCATCTGCGCCCAATAAAACCCACCACTTCTTCAATCGATTCATTGGCCAAAATTGAAATTAATTCGACATGAAAAAAGCTTCGATTTGCACAATTCAAGGAGGAATTCACCGATTCACTTGCCTTCCATTCTAATTCAATTTGTTGCATCTTGCAATCATGCAAAAGCGAATATCTCTGCTGTTAATGACACTTCTCATAGTGTCCACCTCAGTCTTGAGCCAGACCGTCTCAGGTGTGGTTCGTGATGCCAATGGAAATGCACTGCCCGGTGCTTTCGTGTCCGGCATCAACGACGCACAAGAGGTCATTGGCGTCGCAAATTCTCTCGTGGACGGAAGTTATGTCTTGGACCTGAGCCCATCAGCAGGGGAATCTGTCATGTTGCGGTGCAGTTACATCGGCATGAAAAAAAAGGAAGAATCCCTAGGTATCTTAATCGCAGGAAGAGTTTACTCCATGGATTGGGCGCTCAGGGAGTCCTCTGAATTGATTGGACAAGTCGTCGTGAGTGCAGGGAGATTCGAACAGTCCGCAAACAAGGTAACTGTTTCCATTGATGTCCTTCCGCCAAGAATCATTGAGTCCCGAGGCACGACAACTTTGGAAACCGCGCTCGAAATGAACCCGGGAGTCACATTTGTAAATGGTGAGCCGCAGATTCGCAGCGGCAGCGGATTCAGTTACGGAGCCGGATCACGTGTCATGGTCATGGTCGATGATTTGCCCGTATTAAGCGGGGATGCCGGTCGGCCCACTTGGGGGTTTTTGCCGGTTGAAAACATCGAACAAATAGAAATAATCAAAGGAGCATCCAGCGTGCTTTTCGGCAGCGCCGCTTTGAGCGGTGTCATCAATGTTCGCACCCGTTTTCCCGATGCTCGACCACTGACTCGTATAAGCGTTCAACACGGGGCGTATTCCACCCCACGGTCCGGTGATGCTAAATACTGGGAGGGTACGGCTCAGCAAAGCAATATAAGATTCCTTCACAGCCAACAATTGGGTTCATGGGACGTAGTTATTGGTGGGAATTTCCTTGGAGATGACGGCTTTTTGGCACCTGAAGACATCGCGGCCAACGATGCGGAAGAATTTCGATACCAGCCGTGGAAAGTGGACCGCTACGGCGCCGAGTACCGGGCCCGACTCAATGCCAATTTGCGAAAAAGGGAATCGAAAGTAAAAGGTCTGACATACGGCCTCAACACCAATTGGCAGCTCGGCGAGTCGCTGAATACACTGATCTGGCAGAATGCCCCCGATTCTATTTACGGGGCATTTGACGGAGCCTCAACGCGCACCAATCAGCTCATTGGCACCGTAGATCCTTATGTGCAGTACTTGTCGCCTTCCGGCATCCGACACAACCTTCGTACCCGTTGGCAGTACCTCAACAATGACAATGACAATGAACAGTCCAATGGCTCGCACGTTCTCTATGGTGAATACCAAGCCTTAATCGATGGCGATCGTTGGAACATTCCCGGGCTCAAAATCACGGCAGGCCTAGTAAACTTGACTGCTCTGAGCCGGGCAGAACTATACAGTGGTGGATCTTCTGATGGAAATAATACGGCCACCAATCAATCCGTCTACGTTCAATTTGATCAATCCATAGGCGAACGCTTCAATCTATCTGGAGGTGGGCGCTACGAGCATTTCACCGTGAATGGAACCGGCGCTGGAAAACCTGTTTTCCGACTTGGCGGAAATTACCAATTGGCCGAGGCTACATTTTTGAGGAGCAGCTACGGACAAGGGTTTCGATTCCCAACAATCGCCGAACGGTACATCCGCACTGGACTAGGAGCATTGCAGATTTATCCAAATGAAGAATTGCGTCCTGAATACTCTTGGTCTGCTGAAATTGCCGTGAAACAAGGAGTCAAAATCGGCCCGTTTGCCGGATTCATAGACTTGGCATTATTCCGTCAAGATTTCCGCGACTTTATTGAGTTTACTTTCGGGCCGTGGGGGCCTGACGAAGGAGAGGCGGCCAACGAAGGAAATGCATATGGGTTGGGCTTTATGAGTGTCAATACCGGTGAAAGCCGAGTTACTGGGGCCGAAATTTCAATCAACGGCCGCCTTCAATTGGAGCGATTTCGTATTGATCTGCTTACGGGATACACTTACACCAACCCCGTGAGCACAACTCCGGGATACAATTACAACCCCGATAGCACCTCCAATTATGCTGCTACCTATTATGGAACAAGCCACGATACCACCGGCCTTCTTTTAAAATACAGATCCCCACATGTTTGGCGTTTCGATGCGCAAATTTCAGGTGCTCATTGGTTTGGAGGATTGAGCGCGCGTTACCAAACAAACTTGCGGAACTTCGACCAGGCATTCATCGCATTTGAAGAAAACCCAGCGATTTCTGGCATCAATTGGGGTGCAAGGGCTTGGCTCGAACAAAACCCTTCTCTTCCGTGGATCATTGACGCACGCATCGGACGAGAGTGGTCCAACGGTCACAAGGTGACCCTAATCGTAAATAACATCGCAAATCAAGAATACGCGATACGTCCTATGGCGATGGAAGCTCCTCGCTTGACCACTCTAATGTACACTTACGAAATCAATTGATGGCTGAAGCACATCCACAACTCATCGGCATTATTCCAGCCCGCTTGGGTTCCGTGCGATTCCCGGGCAAACCACTAGCGGAATTGGGCGGGGAGACAGTCATTGAGCGCGTCGTTAAACGTGTGCTAAGCGCAGGTGTCTGCGACGCCGTCCTAGTGGCTACTGATGACAATCGCATTGCGCAAGCCGCCGAACGTGCTGGCGCCGAAGCGCGCATGACAGACCCTAAACTGGCAAACGGAACATTGCGCAGCCACGCCGCATTGGTGCAGTGGGAAACCGACCTAAAAACCGAAGCCGATTGGATCATCAACATTCAGGGTGACGAGCCCTTTGTGCATCCTGAGCAACTGAAAAAATTGGCTCAGTTAATTCGCAAGCCCGGCGCTGGGATTGCAACATTGGCGAGGCCCAAAAGTGCAAATGACCCCGAACGAGAAAATCCAAACCGAGTAAAAGTCACCTGTGACTTGAATGGATCTGCCCTTTACTTCAGTCGTTCACCCATTCCATCCAGTCCAGGTCCATGGCTGGAACATGTGGGGCTGTATGCGTTTTCCAGGGGCGCCCTAGAAGCTCTGACTCACCTGCATGCCACTGAATTGGAAAAGCGCGAGCGACTGGAGCAGTTGCGATGGTTAGAGCACGGTTGGAAAATTGCAGTGGGGCGCACGGAACATCTGACCCACGCGGTTGACACCCCTGAAGATTTAATTCACCTACAGAATCTTTTAGAGGGCGGCGAATTGGAGTAAATTTGTGCAATACAATTACCCCTATCTCATGTCTCGGTATCCCCTCTTTGTATCTTGCGCGCTCTTTGCAATTGCATTCACGTTCGCAGTAGCCAGTAGCTCCTGTAATTCCTCCGATTCTTCAATGGCATCTCACAAACAGCCCCAATTGACCGAAGCTCAATTTTCCGCAGCACCCGTTGCAGAAAAGCAATCACACATCACCGAAGTTCATGGACTCCAATTGGAAGACGATTACTTTTGGATGCGCTTGAGCGATGAACAAAAAGAAGCGGCAGAGCCTGATGTTCAAACGGCCAAAGTCGTTGATTACCTCAACAAAGAAAATGCTTACAAAACAGAGGTAATGAAAGGAACGGAATCGTTCCAAGAGGCACTATTTGATGAAATTGTAGGCCGCATAAAGCAGGACGACCAGAGCCCCCCTGTCCTGGACAAAGGATTTTACTATTACAGCCGCTATGAGGAGGGAAAGGAATATGCCATCTACTGCCGAAAACAAGGCTCAATGGACGCTGAGGAGCAAGTGATGTTAAACGTCAATGAAATGGCCGAAGGGTTCAATTACTTCTCTGTCGGCGGCCAATCTATTAGCACCAGTAACAACCTTCTGGCCTTCAGCATAGACACCGTGAGCCGACGTGAATACACCCTGCAGTTCAAGGATTTGAGCACTGGAGAAATCTTGGCAGATCGCATCCCCGGAACAACCGGTGGTGCAACATGGGCCAACGACAACAAGACAGTTTTTTACTCCAAGAAAGACCCCGTTACTTTGCGCTCTTCGCGGATTTATAAGCACGTGCTTGGATCCGATGCGAGTGAAGATGTTATGGTCTATGAAGAAGCAGATGAGACATTCGGCTGTGGCATTGGCAAATCAAAAAGCGAGCAATATCTAATGATTGCTAGCTATTCGACGCTCAGTAACGAATGGCGCTATTTGGACGCGAATACTCCAAATGGAGAATGGTCCATCATTCAGCCGCGGGAGCGCAACCTCGAATATAGCTGCAGCCATTACGGTGATCACTTTTACATCACTACAAACCGTGATGCCAAGAATTTTAAATTGGTACGCACGCCTGTTACGGCAACGGAATACGACAATTGGGAAGATGTCCTGCCTCACCGGGAAGAGACGCTGCTAGAAGGCGTGGACATTTTCAAAGATTACCTAGTCGTCTCTGAGCGGACTGAAGGGTTGAATCAAATTCGCATCAAACGATGGGATGCGGCTTCGGATTATTATATCCAATTCCCTGATCCTGCCTACACGGCGTACGTTGGTTCCAATCCTGACTTTGATACCAAGCAGCTGCGCTACGGATACACTTCCATGACCACTCCTGGCTCCGTATTTGAAATGGACATGGTGAGCCAAGATGTGACAATGCTCAAGCAACAAGAAGTGCTTGGGGGCACGTTTGATCCTGCTAATTACGAGAGTGAGCGTGTCATGGTTGAAGCCCGTGACGGCACGAAGGTCCCTGTTTCCATTGTCTCTCGCAAAGGCACGAAAAAAGACGGCAGCAACCCTCTGCTGTTGTATGCATATGGAAGCTACGGATACAGCATGGACGCAGGATTCTCAAGCACTCGCCTCAGTTTACTGGACAGAGGGTTTGTCTATGCTATTGCACACATAAGAGGCGGACAGGAAATGGGCAGAGACTGGTACGAAAATGGAAAAATGTTCAATAAAAAGAACACATTCAAAGATTTTATCGATTGTGGAGAAGCGATGGTGGATCTCGGTTACACCTCCCCTGAGCATCTGTATGCCATGGGCGGATCGGCTGGGGGTTTGCTGATGGGTGCCGTAATTAACATGGCGCCTTCATTGTTTCACGGAATCATCGCAGCTGTGCCTTTTGTTGATGTAATCAACACCATGCTAGACGAAACGATTCCGCTAACCACAGGAGAATTTGACGAATGGGGAAATCCTAAAAACAAAGATTCCTTTGATTACATGATGTCTTACAGTCCGTATGACAATGTAAGCGGGCAAAACTACCCACACATGCTCGTTACCACAGGTTACTGGGACAGCCAAGTGCAGTACTGGGAGCCTGCAAAGTGGATGGCAAAGTTGCGCGAGATGAAAACCGACGAGAATTTGCTCGTCATGGATTGCAATATGGAAACTGGCCACGGTGGTGCATCTGGTCGTTTCAAGCGTCTTCGCGAGACCGCCATGGAATACGCATTCTTCATGATGCTCGAAGGCATCGAAGAATAAGACAAGCTAAACATATGAAGCGGTTTAGGAGATTGACACAGGAAGAGCTTGATGCGGTTCGTCCTGAATTTGTGCG
>CESU01101698.1_pt1 | contig 34536 bp, 24 predicted proteins | sample 531141 | NCBI WGS metagenome assembly CESU01 (sample SAMEA2621401, study PRJEB7988) | marine metagenome | isolation source: saline water (ENVO:00002010), including
TCTCGGCAATCGAATGAGACAAGCTTGGATGCGCGACCAGGTCTCATCGTCTTTCCTTCGAGCAGAATTTTATGATGTCCTTTTGTCTGCATGATGGATTGGGACAAACTCTGCTCAGGGAATATGCAAAAGAGAAAAATCCATTGAAATAAGATTGGTGCCCACATTCGCATGCCTGCCAAGTTAGCGCATCCATGAGAGCCATACTCCAACACGGACCTCTTGAATGCGATTATGGCGCCACAATTAGCGGCAGCCGAATAATTGAATCAATGGAGTGAGTATAGCAGACCATTGAGTTGTAACCAACGAGCCGGGCTTCTCCATTGAGCTCCGTTCCATGGTGCATGTATTCTTCCTCTGGCAATTTCATGCTACCGGAACGCGAAGAACCGTAGAATATCCGAGATCCGCTGTAAATGGCATGCATATCGGCACGCAAAGGACGAAAACGCATTGGCACCCTGACGGAATCCACCCAAAGCTCCCATTCATTTAAGGATTCCACAACGTTCAACCAGCCATCTCCATCATCCGCAGGAATTTCCACTTCCACGCGATAAGTCCGCTGCTTCCTTACGTTGGACTCTATTCCAGGCAGTGCATCCTGCTGAGTTATAGAAAATTCAACAAATGGAAACTCTTGGCAGGCATGAAAACGAGGTGCCACCGGCACTTCCAAGATTGATTTCTTACCGCTGCACCCCATGAGCATGCCGCAGGCTAGGAAAAGTGCGAGGGCAATTGAAAGAATGAACTTGATTTGGCCATTGGCTTGAGGTGCATGGCAATGGATATCTTTCAACGTCTTCATAGTTGCGAACTATACAAAATCAATGCCAAAGGAGTTGCAGTCATTTGGTCAATGAAACACATTTAATTTCAAGACTCGCGAAGAGCCAATTTCTTCTCTGGCATCAACACAAATCAGCGAAAACATTCCCGCTGGCCAGCAAGATGCATCAGCATAAGGCTGCTGGCCGTGCGCGACCACTCGACCCTGAGAATCCACGACAATCCATCGCTGGCCCGGCTGGTATCCGCTAATTTCAAAAGTGCCCGAAACTGGATTTGGAAAAACTGACCAGTCTGCAGAGCGCATGCTGGGCGTTCTCTCAATCCCAAGCGTAACATCAAGAATATTCGTCTCCAAAGATTCGGCATAAAGGCCCACATAAGCATCTGGAATCTGTAGCAGATAAACATCATCTCGGCCATTGGAATAACCGTCAGAGCGTCCCAAAATCCAAATTCTATTGGCATCATCTGTCAACATTGACGCTGGACGTTCGTCCCAAGGCGTTCCGAATGTGGGTCCTCCCTGCCAAGCTCCTGTCTCTGCCGACCATCGTGAAAACAGCAATTCTTCACCACCGAGCCCCAAGCCTTCCGTCATGGAGATGGTAGCAAAATCTGAATCGCTGTACCATTGCAAGTCGAAGGCCGCAACATCCACTCCAGAACCCGGAATCTTCTCGAGCAATGTATCTCCCGCTAGACTCATGCAAACCATTGCGAGCCGAGAACCCTCATCCGTTATAACATTCATCAATGCCGCAATGGTCGAGCCACGCGCCTCTAATGCTACACCGTCTGTTGGAATGTCCCAAACACTCGAATACGTCCAGTTTATACTCTCCGTATTCAAATCATAGGAAATTAATTGCGCGCGCTGCTCGCCTTCCAATGTGACAATGGCCAAAAGCGTATCTCCCTGAATATGGGCATCACGCAAAACCTCTTCAGCATCTGAACCCCATGAAGTTGCGGCGACCAGAGCCCAATTGCCCTCGTTCCATACATGGCGCGTCCATTGTATATCTCCAGAGCCGGTAGCATAACTTGTTCCCACAGACCACAATTCACCCGATCGATCAAAACACCGCAGCGGAATATCCCAAGCGGCTGTGCCCCAAGACTGGGAATTCAGGAGTACGCCCAACGAATCCAATGTCTGAAAGCTCCAGTCATAACCATCTGCTGCATTGGCATAGCGCATGGACAACACCGTAATGCGACCATCAGCATGCTCCACAGCATCTACCGGTTGCAGCAGAGGTGCGTTACTGAGGGTTGTTTCCCAAACAATTTGAGCAGCGGAATCGAGCCGCTGCACCCACACCTGCGGTTGGTCATCCGATGTACTGTTGGTGGAACTCAGGCTCAGCACGTTGCCATTTTCAAGTGGAATCAAGCGCACTCCTCTGTCATCTTGTTGGCCGCCCCAAACCCGAACGTCAACAGAGTAAAACTGAGCATTGACTCCCACCGCAAATGAAAGCCATGTCAAAAGCAATAAAAAAGCTGGCAAAACTACTGGGAAGGTGTTGCGTGCAAATAAATCAATCTTGAACAGCTTCATGCACACGTTTTAATTGTTTCAACAAATCGTACAATCGGTCCAGCGGAAGCATATTAGCTCCGTCGGAGAGTGCCAAAGCCGGATCGGGATGCGTTTCAATAAAAACACCATTGGCTCCTGCGGCCACCGCCGCTTTACCGACAGTTGCAATCAACTCTGGTTTTCCTCCCGTCACACCCGAAAGTTGATTGGGCTGCTGCAAACTATGTGTAATGTCCGCGATGACCGGACCAAAGGCATGCATTACAGGAAACCCTCGCATGTCTACGACCATGTCTTGATACCCCAGCATGGTTCCGCGCTCGGTCAACCACGCTTTTTTGTTCCCAGACTCATGGATCTTCCTGATGGCATGCTCCATAGATTGAGGAGCAAGGAATTGACCTTTTTTTACATTGACCACCTTGCCTGTGTTGGCCGCAGCGACCAAAAGATCGGTTTGGCGACAGAGAAAGGCAGGAATTTGCAACACATCCACATATTTGGCCGCCATTTCCGCTTCATCCGCGGCGTGGATATCTGTAGTGGTCCGAACATCCATCCGATCACCTATATCTTTCAAAATGGCCAAGGCTTTTTCGTCGCCGATACCAGTAAAGCTATCCAACCGAGACCGATTGGCCTTGCGATAAGAGCCTTTGAAAATAAAAGGCAAATCCAGCGCTGCGCAAGCCTCTGCTACTCCATCCGCAACTCGATTTGCAATTTCTTCTCCCTCAATGGCACATGGCCCCGCGATAATTTGCAACTTGTTCCCTGCTGTCCAGCCCGTCATGTCTGATGGTAGCTGGGTCCAATGCCTTGAATCGTCCATTTGTTGTGCCATAGGGCTAAGTTCGGAACTGCACCGCGAATTGCCTCATCAAAGCGACTCGTATCGCAATGTAATTCCTCGGCCATATGCGGAACCACCTCCCCAGCCCCATGGATCCTCAATGTAAATCATCACGGCACGCTCATTTGGCATGCGCCATCTGGCCCAAGCCGCAGGCCGAGCGCGTCCCCAACCTCCAGCGACCAATTGTACGCCCACTTGCCAATGCTTTCCAAACGCACGTCTCAACCCTGAAATCGCACGTGGCAATGGCATCCATTCCCCCACTTGAACTTGGACATCCCAACCCATTCGAGGCGTTAACGGATATTCAAAACTCATGTCCAAACGGCCGGGCAAAAGCTGCAAATCGACACCCGAAGAGTCCACAGTGTACAGTCCTTCCACAGCCCCCTCCTCTTGCAATGAGGCAATGGACCATCCTGCCCCCGTCAGAGGCAAACCCGAAGTCTCGAGCATTGTATCCACTTCAAACCGTAAGGGATTGGGTGCCAGTACCGCGCCAAAATTGCGCAATTGCACGTGAAAGGCGAATGGCGCTTCTTCACGTAAAAAATGCCACTCCGCATTCAGCGACAATCCCCAGCCAGCTTTGCGGCTTATGCGCGCCTTGGCCCGCAAAGAGGCGTGCAGATCATCCAGGGATTCATTGACATAGAAATATCCTGTCTCAATCACACCTTCATATTGAAAAGGCCGATAAACCAAACCCAGCTCTGCACGATTCTGATGCTTGCCTTCAACCCCCAAAGCGGCATTGATCCAAGCAGAACTGCGCGCGCCGGTGCCATCCAAAACATCACGACGTCCCAAGTGGCCCGCATTTCCGATGAGTACTAAATCATACATCTCAGGTGTCCAACGTGAATCTCCAATCCATCGCACTTGCATCGAACCACATAATCGCAGGTTCGTCTCCTTCCACATGTGCTTTGAACGCGCCTGAAGCTGAAATCCCGACGAAAAACCAAACGTCCCCATCTGACCTCCTTGGACTTTCCGAGCAGCATCCACAAGGCTTCGCTCAATGTTTCCTCCTCGGACCAACAACTGACCCAATTGATGGTCCATTGTATTGGAACGATGCTGACCCCAAACCGTCAACGACCACGGCAGAAAGCTGGACTTATCGGATGTTTCATCATCGATTGCAGTCGAATCGGTCCAAGCATCATTGCTACTTGACGTCTGCAGAAAATGAGCGTTTGCAATCGGAATCACTAAAAAAGACCAAACAAGCAACGCGCCAACTTTAAGCGAAAAAAGGGGAATGCTTTTTCTCATTCGACGGCAACTTGATGGGTACCTTCAATGGCGACCTGAAGACGAAGGCGCTCATTGCCTGTAAATATTGCCTCGCCTTCCGAATCCATGTGAGCTGAAAAAACGAATTGACTCGGACCAATCAGTTGAAGCTCACTCACGGGAATGCGCCACTCCATAGCGCTAGAATCACTGTATTCATCACTAAAAGAGGGAACAGAACCTTCAAAGAATTCTGATTCAAATGCTCCGTTGGGGTGCATCCACTCTACATTAAATTCCCATGAAATCGGAAACCCATTGGTCAAACGAAGTACCAGGTCCCCCTCAAAATGGGGCAAATCTGCACCACTAAAATCAAACGTTTGTTCTATGCCAAATTGGTCAATGACTCCACGCAATGGCCATTCTAAGTCCAATTTAAGCTGCGGCGGATATCGCGAATCATAGAAATCTTGCCCACCCGAGACATCGCCCAATGGATTTAGAAGTCCATCGCCTTGCACCGTCACCCATTCGGGCAAATACCCCAAAAGCTCAAAAATATCAGGACCCGTCTCCAGGAGATCCATGGTCCATACCGCTGGCTCGACTTCACCCGAACTCCAATCAGCTCGAGATATGAATTGTGGTATTCCTAATTGCTCATGGCCCACATTGATTCCATCCACTTGCAACGCGTCCAAATCCAATCGGATATCAGCAGCTAGGGTATTGTTGAATGACAATAACGCTCGGGTTGGGTTGATTTCTAAAAAACCCCCAGTGAAAACCTCGGAGTCGAACACTTTTTGTTCCACATCAAAATCCAACGCTTCTTGGCCAAAGTAGCCCGCAACCTGCTGCACAAGCAAATCTCTAAAATGCATGCTGACCAAAATGCTGTCCGATCCATATACCTGCGCCGTGTCCTCGATGAAAGCCGGTGTGCCAATCATGAGCTCACTAGCAATGCGGTTAACCTCATCGCCGGAAGTACCGGTCAAATCAATCGATGCGCCAGACAAATCAATCACGCCCGTTTCAATCTGAAACTGGCCAGAAACGCTCGGCGGAAGAACAACTTCCAATTCAACGGGCTGTCCGGCCACCATAACGCTTGGAAAGTTGTATTGCATCTCCACATAACCATCCGTGGAACTCTCTACTGAATATTCTATTCTACCCGATTTCAAAACAATGGAAGTGAATTGCTGATCGATTCCCTGAAAAGTGATGTCTTCTTCGATATCCAGTAGAACAGCGCCCGGTGGAATTTCAAAAGGACCGCCTGAGAAATCAGGTGTCAACTGCTGAGCCACTAGGGTGTCCGGCAGTTGCGCTAAAGATTCAAAATCCAATTCAGAAATCACACCATCGAAACGGATAACAGCAGGTGCTCCAGATTCAATGGTCACGATCGAATCCCCCACCACTTCAGACCAATCCAACAAGTCGTCCACCAACGGAATAGCAACTTCGACTTCCCAAGTGGTGGGCTGGCGCTTGCAACTCGACGCAAAGAAGAAAACAGTCAAGCATGCAATCCCCGTCAAAGCCAAAAATGACCTTTTTCTATGAAAAAAATATAGGAATATGAATCGGTCCATTTTTTATCCAATCAATCTACTCAACACCTACTTCTTCCTGTCAAATATAGTTGCACCATGCCTCCTCCATGGCCATATCCAAGGATCGAGACTCAACCAAACTGACCACGCCATGCAGGTGCTTACTAAAGATACATACTGAGGGACAAAAACGCTACCGAGCAAAAACAACAAAATCGAGATCGCCAAAATTGAGCGAATTCGATCTGCCATGACGGAAGAAAACCGCCGAATCAGTGCGATAAGCGGCAAAAGTGGCGACGCCCAAATAAGATTCCAATTCAACCACGTGTCCTGATGGTCAGTAACTGTCCACATCAACAGGAGAAGCACACCTAAAATTCCTGCCACTGCCTGAATCTCTCTGCCCGCCAGTTGATCAGTACGTGTTGGAATGACTCGCGTACGAAACTGCAGAAGACGCCTGAGGCTCCATCCAAAAGTCCAAATCATAATCGCTAAAGCCCAAAACAATGGATGCCTCCAATTGGGTGTATTTAGTGCTCGAAACCAAGGCCGCTGCGGCGGCAGTAACTCGACAGGTTCGCCAGCTATGAATTGCCCATCCAATTCCGCATGCTTCAACTGGGCCATCAATCCATCAGGCAGAAAACTGGAACCACATTCTGGCATAATCCGATCCACTTTTGAGCCCAAAATAAAATCAATGCCCGCTTCTATCCATGCGTCCCCACATATGTAAGGCTCGAGCGCTTGGCGAAACGTAACGCCTCGTGCGTGCGCTTCATCCCTTTCACACCGCGCATCAAAACGTTCGCCCCATGCGCTTTCCAATGCGACAAGCGCTCGGGTGCTACAATTGTCATGAAGAAACTTATACGAATAAACCCGGTTTTCGGGCAAATGGTTCCACTCCAGAAAAGCAATCAACGCACGCGCGTCATTCGGCGATATCGCTAGTTTTTGCTCCAATATTGCGCGGTTATTCCTCAAATAATCTTGCTGAAACCCCCCGAAAGTAGCCTTGGCAAGACGGTAGTCCAGTTTCCCACGCATGAAGCGCGCATAAAACCCCTCGCTGAATTGGAACGTGCCATAATTGTAAGTCCAATCAACTGGTGGAGTTTGCCCCCAATCTATGATGCGAATCGCGGTGTGTCCCCATGCACTGTATAATTCAGGACCGGGCGACCCGGTCAAGATGGAAACCTCAACCTCATCCGTCCAAGAAGAAAGTACCGGAGTCTCTTCGACCAAAGCGGTCACTGATTGAGCGAACGAGCACAAAAGAAGCAATGAAGCGAACAACCATTTTGCACCATTCCAAGTGCCTTTGACCACTTCTCGCGCAGCTCCAGCCAACCACACTTTTCTATAGACGGCATTGGCCTTTTGGTTCGGATCAAACTCAATGGTCAGCTCGCCACCGGTCATGATCACCTTACGATTCAGCGCGCCTCCCGAGCGATTGTAATCCGCGATAGCAGCGGCAGCGGCACCTGTTCCGCATGCTTTGGTCTCAGCCTCCACTCCTCGTTCAAACGTACGCATGTGCAATTCACTCATATTTACCCTCGCCACAAAATCTACGTTCACCCCTTCCGGTGCATAATGGGCATCACATCGAATGGCCTTCCCATTAAGTACTACATCCAATTCATTGAGCTCGTTTGGGCTCGCCCATTCCATGTGGTGCGGACTGCCAGTATCAACAAAATCAGCCTGGCCCATCGGACTCCACCAATGTGGCGCCGGAATTGGAGGGTTTACATTCATCAGTTGAACGGCGGGCTCCTCGAGATCTGTGTGCCATTTTACGAAATGCTCGCCGTCGCAGGCATGCAAAGTTCCTCCAGACTTCTGCATCCATCCTTGGCCACACAAAAACGCAAACAATGCTCGGCTTCCGTTGCCACAAAAAGAACGAGAACCATCCGCATTTAGGTAATCCATTTGCCAAGCGTCACACATGCCGGAAGCGTCAACAGTACCGTGCGGTTGAAAATAAATAACACCGTCCGCTCCCAATCCTTCATCACGGTCACACCACGCTGCGATCGCCTGTGCATTGGGAAGCAGCGACCATTCTCGTTGGTCTAACAAGATGAAATCGTTGCCTGTTCCTTCCCATTTCCAAAAATTGAAATGCATGGTGACGAAGGTAGCCCATCCGGACTGCGCTATCTTAGCGCTGTCGTCTAAAATTCAAACCTTTGTCATCCATCGAATCCGGCGTTAAAGCACTCCTTCATGCATTTCGCACCATGAGCACTGCCCGTGCCATGAGCGATTTGTTCGAGGCCAATGCTCGGCTCACCTCCAAGTATGTGCATGCCTGTTCGCGCGGGCACGAAGCCATTCAGTGGGCTGCAGGAAGATTGCTGGAAGAACAAGACTTTGTAAGCGCTTACTACAGAGATGATTGCCTTTTGCTGTCGCTAGGGATGACTCCCGAAGATTTGATGCTGCAACTTCTAGCCAAAGCCGACGATCCGTTTTCAGGAGGAAGAACCTATTACAGCCATCCCTCGCTGAATAAAATCGGACTTCCCCGAATCCCTCACCAAAGCAGTGCAACGGGTATGCAAGCGATTCCGGCTGCGGGCGTAGCCATGGGTATCCAGTACCGTGAAACACGCGGGCTAGGGCACGACCGTGATGGTGGACCTCCTGTCGTTATTTGTTCACTTGGAGACGCAGCGATGACAGAGGGCGAAGTAAGTGAAGCGCTGCATATGAGCGACTTAAAGGAATTGCCCATCATTTGGTTGGTGCAAGACAATGAATGGGACATCTCCGCCCATGCCTCTGAAATCCGTTCTCACGACGCGAGCACCCTCATCAAAGCATTTCCTCAGATCAAGGCACTCGAAATCGACGGCGCAGACGCAGAGGCGAGCATGGAAACCATGCAGTTGGCTTTTGACCACGTCCGGCAGCATCGCAAGCCCGTCATGGTGCATGCGCATGTGCCTCTATTGGGGCACCACACCAGTGGCGTTCGAAAAGAATGGTACCGAGACGACCTTGATGCGCATGAAAAACGAGATCCTCTTCCGCGTTTGCGAAAGCGACTTAGGGCATTGGGAATCGAAGCGGGTGAATTGAATCGAATCCAACAAGAAACTACCGAAAATGTGCAGCAGGCGTTTGACCAGGCCCAATTAAAGCCCGACCCAAGCCCCGACTCTTTGATGCAACATGTGTTGGCACCTACTGAAATAACAGAAGAGCAAGGAACCCGCATGGGCAATGAAACCGAGCCCACTCTTATGGTTGATTGCGCGTTGCACGCCATGCAAGAAATTTTGATGGACCACCCCGAAGCCCTTATATACGGGCAAGACGTGGGCGGCCGGCTTGGTGGTGTATTTCGAGAAGCGGCAACGCTCGCTGAAAAATTTGGAGATGACCGCGTATTCAACACACCCATTCAAGAAGCCTTCATCATTGGCTCCACTGCGGGTATGTCTGCAGCCGGTCTGCGGCCAATCGTTGAGGTGCAGTTTGCCGATTATTTATGGCCCGGACTGAATCAATTGTTTACTGAATTGAGCAGGAGCTACTTTCTCTCAAATGGCCAATGGCCCGTCCACAGCCTCATCCGTGTTCCCATTGGGGCATATGGTTCGGGGGGGCCTTATCACAGCTCGAGCATTGAATCCGTCCTTGCTAATATTCGCGGAATAAAAGTTGTCTATCCTTCCAATGGCGCGGATCTCAAAGGGCTCTTGAAATCGGCATTCTACGATCCCAACCCTGTTGTCGTTCTCGAACACAAGGGATTGTACTGGTCTAAAATCTCCGGGACTGAAGAGGCGAAGTCAATCGAACCCGATGCGAACTATCGCGTGCCCATCGGAAAGGCTCGGCTCGCAGTTGAGTGCTTGGGAAATAAGCAAGCTAAGTGCACCATCATAACATACGGCCGAGGAGTTTATTGGGCAAAAGAAGCCGTGCACGGAAGAGAGGAGGAGGTGGAAATCCTAGATCTGCGCACGATCAGCCCCGTCGATTTTGAGATGATTGAGCAATGCATCCAAAATTCCCACCGAGCCGTGATCGTTACAGAAGAACCTGCACTCAATAGTTTTGCCCAAGCGCTTGCAGGACGGATTAGCATGGAGTTGTTCGCGGCATTAGACGCGCCTGTCCGTGTAGTGGGTTCCATGGAGACACCCGCAATTCCCTTGAATGAGAACTTGGAGCGATATGTGCTTGTCAATGCCGACAAGGTGCGTGAAGCACTAGAAGAAACCCTCGCATTTTGAATACAATACGCTTCAATCTCTTCAGAGAACCAGCCATCGCTATCGCCGTAATTCTTGTGGCCTTCCAATCCCAAGAAACGATGGCATCTAAACCGTGGAGCGGCCAAATCGTCTATAAAGTGGAGTCGCTCAATGCTGAAGCGTCAGCTTGGGATTACCTGCCGCAGACCATCACGTACGAGACCAACGGAGAGGCATGGAAAATCATTGAACAGGGAACGAGTTTCGAACGCATTTGGCTCGGAAATTTTGAAGATGAAGACTACTACATTCTCTTCCATTTCTTAGGACATGCCATTGAGTTATTGGAATCTTGTCCTTCTATCGATGAATCGGCGGCGGGCAAATCGTTTGATTCTCCAGCTCCCTGTCCGTGGTCTTTGCCAGCTCTACCAGAATCGTGTGTCCTCAGCGATGGTCCTGCCTCTTTTCAGATCACAGCCATTCAAAAATTGGATATCCCTGCGAAAAATTGGGAGCGCAAATCATTCCAATTGCCCAAGGGCTATGAGCCCATGGACCGAATGTCGCTTGCCGCTTTGTTGACGAGAATCTCCAGCAGTTCATACTGACTTTATTCATCCAGAACATGAGTGTATTGTACCCGAAATCTCAAGGATTTTAGTCCACCGGCGAACAAAATCCTCCCTCCAGAGGTCACATTAGCATGGTGCAGGAAAAACCCAGTGATTGGATTGTGCATAACTGCATCAAAGCATCTCCGGATTCTCTGCGCGTTACACTGAAACGAAAGAGAGATTCAGAGCATGCTCCCTTTGCCCCTTTTCCAGGTTCCAGTGTGCAGTTCATGCTGCCCACCTCTCCGGCATTGAAGCGCCAATACTCCCTCATTTCTTCGGTAAATAAAGATCAACCCGAATTCATCGTGAAAGATGTCAAAGGAGGAAAAGCGAGCCAATACTTTCACCAACAACTGAAACGAGGGGACTCTCTTCAAATCCAAGGCGTTCATAACAGCCTTTGGAAAGACGATTGGAGCAACCCGGGCAAAACATTTATTTGTTTCTCTGGAGGGATTGGCGTTACACCCGTTTATAGCTTGTTGCATTGGGGCCTTGTAACAGCATCACGATTAAATCACTCGTTTCAACTATTTCACAGCGCCAAAACGCCTCGCCATGCTTTACTCACCGATGAACTGAATCAACTTCAGCCGAACAAACGATTCAATTTGATGCGGGTGTTCTCAGAACGAGCCAACGATGATGGAGATGCATTGGGACATATCACGAAAGAAAACGTTTTGGCTTGGTTGGAGGGGCATCCAAAGGCTCATGAAGCTGAGTTCATTATCTGTGGTCCGTTTGGAATGATGCAAAATGTGCACGACGCACTTGATTCACTGGAGGTACCGGCAGCCCGTCGCCACACTGAATATTTCACAGATCGGATCATCGAGTCCAAGCTCACCCGCACTGCCGATGCACCGGCTACTTGCCAAGATCGTCCAAAATGCACAGTTGAAATTGAGCAGGACTCTGGAGTCCAGCAATTCAAAATGCACGGTGAAGGAAAATCAATCCTTCGCGCGGCCCTGCAAGCTGGACTGGACGTGCCTCACTCCTGCCGAGGAGGTGTTTGTCGCTCTTGTGAAGCACGCGTAATAGAAGGTGAAGTGCTTCGAGATGGAGTCAGTGGCCTCTCTGACAGTGAAAAAGCAGAAGGCAAAATCCTTTGCTGCCGAACCCAGCCGAAAACGAACTTTCTAAAGTTGCGATTTGACCACTAGAAACGGACATCCTGAATTTTCGGGAGTCTATTACTACTGTTTGCTCTAAGTGCATTAGAGAAGATGCTCATATGCTTTGACAAAGGCATGACATTTAAATCGAATCACCGCAGTAATGACCGACTAGATTTGCTGTCTCAAACAACAAAAAATACAATGAGACTTTTTCAATATAAAACGGCAAAGGCAACCGCATCCATAGCAATGGCCTTCTTCGCTATCACCATCCATTCCCAGACAATATTAGAAGACAACTTCTCTCTACAATCAGGCTATGAGGACATGGCTTTCTACAGCTTAGAAAACGGTGTCGTAGCTCAAAGTCCATTGGCTGATTGGCACATTGCATTGGACGTACGACCAATGGGAAGCGGAGCGCGCATCAACTGCGGAACAGGAATGTCTTTGTACTTCTACGGAGGGCTCGATAATTGGCTCACTGCAGATTTAGACACATGGGACATGCCCGAGCCGCTCCGAAATGACCAATCTGATTGGGCAAATGCAGCATTTAACCAAGACGGTGACGGAATGTTTGACCTGGGTTGGGGTATTTATGACATCATAACCCACGAGGTCCATTCGGAGAAAATGTACATCATTCAATTCCCTGATGGAACGTGGAAACAATTTGCACTTGTATCGCTCGTCAGCGGAACTTACTCCTACCAACTTGCAGATGTTGGTGGTGAGAACGAAATATCGGCTTCCGTCAGCAAATCAGATTATGAAGGAAAGCTGTTTGCGTATTGCAATATCACTTCCGGAGAGGCCATGGACTTAGAGCCTGAAGAGCCTTGGGATTTCGTATTTCATTCCTACCTCGAAGACCTCGGTGGAGGTACTTATTATGGGGTCGTCGGTGCCCTTGCTCACCCTGATGTAACCGTGCAGCAAGTCGACGGATTGCAGGATCCATTCACAGATGGGGACTTCGATGCCGCTTCTTTCTCAATGGCCACCAATGAAGTAGGCTATGACTGGAAGACATACTCACCTGGTGCAGGATATGTGCTTGAAAGCGAACGTTGCTATTTTGTTTCCGCGAATGACCAAAGTGTATGGCGTATGGTAATGACCGGATTTGGAGGCTCTGCAACAGGAGACATCACCATAGGAAAAGTGGAAGCAAGCGGAACAAGTGTAGAACAAGTGACGAGTACACACCAAGTGCTTGCTTACCCAAACCCCGTTATTAGTGGTCGAAACTTAACATTGGAGGCAGCGCGTCAATTCGAAAATGCCGTTTTCAATGTGCGATCCGTTACGGGTTCAGTAGTGGCGTCTTTTGCTCCGACCTCTTTTCCGTTTCAACTTAATACAAGCAAGTTTAAATCAGGTTACTACTTCCTCGAGAGCACGAGCACTCTTGGACAACCTCTTCAATCGCGCTTCATCGTTCAATGAACCGCTCCATGCAATCCGTGAGTTCATTTGCCTTTCTTCTGGCAGCAATGACTGTAGCCTTCAGCACGCGTGCTGAAGGCTTTTTGCGGTTTGACATTGAATCGGCAAATGATACTTTAGGCATTGATAGTTTGGGCTATGACCTGGATAATAAGCTTTTTGAAATTGACATGGCTACTGTCACCGGTGAAGCGACCGGCACGACAAAACGCGATGCAATTCGTCCGATGAGGACCATTGAATCTAAAGATATTGAGCAATTGGGTGCACACTCATTGAGAGATGTTTTGCGTTCCCAACTCAATTTCACAATTGCACAAGACCCCGTTCTGGGCGCATCCATGAAAATGAATGGTCTGGGCGGACGCAGTGTAAACATCCTCATTGATGGCGTACCACTTACGGGAAGACTCAATGATAATATTGATTTGAGTCACATAGCGCTCAACAACATTGAGCGCATTGAAATCATTGATGGCCCAATGGCAGTGGAGTTTGGGACCAACTCACTTGCTGGAACAATCAACATCATCACCAAAACGGACATTGCTGCCAGAATTGCAATTGACGCAACAGCTCAGTATGAAAGCGTAGGTGTTCAATCGCAGTCGATATCGTTGATGAAAAACCAAAATGGCAAACACCATTCGCTGCATTTCAATCGATACTATTTCGATGGTTGGTCCCCTTCTGATGCACCTTGGGATGGATTTTCAGACTATCTCGCTGACTCATCTCGGACCCAATTATGGAATCCAAAATTGCAAAACACACTTGAGTACAAGGCTCAATATCAGATCAAAGATTGGCTCATCAAGCCAAGATTTAGGGGGATTTTCGAACAGATAGAAAATAAGGGATCCCCTCGCCAACCCTATGGTCAATTTGCTTTTGACGATGAATATTCTACCCGAAGATTTATCCCAGCTGTTGAAGTAAAACACTACGGAGAAGATGGACAAACATTGGAATTAATGGCTTCTTACCAGCAGTATTGGAGGTCGCGAGAAGCCTTCACGACAAATCTCACAAATTTAGAAGCCTCGCCGCTCAACGCCAGTGATCAGGATACAACGATCATGAATACGTTTCAAAGCAGAGGCAGCGGGCACTTTTTCGTCAAGCTACCCTGGAATGTAAAGGCGGGATATGATGCCAGCTATCAAACCTTCTCCAGTCATCGTATGGAAGGCGAAACGCAATCCATGACAAATTTGGCTCTCTTTGCTCAGGCCAACTGGGAACAGGAAAATATTCGATTGCAGTTTGGAATTAGAAAAGCACACAACTCGATGTTCAACGCGCCTTTTCTCCCAAGTACCAATGGACTATTGAAAATCGGGGAACACCGTCTGAGAATTGCCTATGCAAGAGGCTTCCGAGCACCTAGCCTGAAGGAACTTTATTTCCGGTTCGTAGACATTAACCATGCTCTTTACGGAAACCTAAACCTTACGCCCGAAACTTCAGATTTCGGGCAATTTACTTGGACATGGAACCATCAAAAGCTAGAGCTCGCCTCCCAATTTTTCACCAATTTCGTAAGCAATCAAATCGGTCTTATTGATCAATTAGACGGGACTTTCCGCTACCAAAATTTCGCAAAGTTTCAAGCGCAAGGAGTTAAGATCAATGGCGCACTGCAAGGAAAACGATTGAAGCTGGATGCTGCTTCAAGTTTGATTAGTTCGCAACAACAAATTGACACAGATGCCGAAGTCCTGGCAAGAAACACCGCTTTGGAATGCAGCGCCCGCTTTGATTGGAAGGCTGCAAATGCACTCAACATTGGAACTGCACTTCGTTGGGTAGGTCCTACGCAACGAATCATATCTTCAGGCGAAGACGCTGTGGAACAATTGGAGACAGATTCCTATTCATGGATCGATGCGCATGTTCAATATACATCTCCTTCACAGAGATGGAGCATCACAGCGACCGCGAAAAATATTACAGATGTCACACAAATCTTAAACACGTCTTCTGCCGCAGTGCATTCGTCAGGTTCAACTTTGTTGTCCTGGGGACGGAGCTTCAATTTTCGTGTAAATTATCGCATTGAATCAAAGAAGCATGAATAGGTCAACTTGTTCCCGGTGGATTCTTTGGACCATAGCCAGTATGCTAATGTTTGGTTGTATCGAGAGGGAACTTCCTGTTCCCGAACGCGAACCGGGCTTGATCAATCTGGCTGAAGCAAATATTGGAGTAGACTATGAGACCCAATTATTTTACAGCTTAACCAATAGCAAGGTCGAGTCTAGTTGCGAGCAGAAAGATTGGTGCATTGCTCTCCGTTCGGATTCAAATTTTGCGCAGCTAATGCTCAATTCTGCCCGGGCCATGAAAACGCATCACACCGGATCGACAAATTTGGCGCTTGACATCGACATCGAAAATGTGCCAGAAGAAGACTGGGAAATTATGGATCCGACAGGAGGCGTTTCAGATTCTACCTCATCACTTCGACTTCTTCTGAATGAATTGGTTCTCGTGGACTTGGGATACAACGACGCGAACGAAAAGATTGGAAGCGCCAGAATCGCATTGATAGACATTCAAAGCACGCATTGGACACTGCACATTGCTGATTCCGATGGTTCAAACGTTGATACCGTCGAGGTGTCAAACCGTGATGGATACACTTGGAACCAAGTGAGTATTCTCGATCGTATTGAAAATCAAATTGAACCGCCCACGTATGATTGGGAAATTTGTATTACTCAATACATGGAGCTATTGGACGGAGAAATCCCCTATCTAGTTGTGGGCATATTAACCCCCACAGATCGGGTGCGAGTTTACGAGACGAGCGGTGTCGATTGGGAACTTTGGAAAACAAATGACTGGACAGCCCTTGAATTCAGCAAGGCTTGGAACACGATTGGTTACGATTGGAAGTCATACGACCTCAGCACGGGCTCATATGAAATTGATTTCGATAAGCTCTTCTGCATCCAAACCGATGAAGGACGAGAGTTTATAATGAGAATGCTGGATTTCTATGATGCAAATGGCAACAAAGGAAACGTGACATTTGAAGTGCTCGAACGCTAACAAGCGTCCTCAGGGCAAACCAATGTATTTATGTGTTTGCAAAGAGATACGCCATCTCGGATTGATCTTGATGTGATTCATGATGTAAGGCAAAACCTTTTCACGTCGATCCCACTCCGGCTGAAAAAACAGTTCGGTACCTTCCAATAATTTCTCTGTATGTTCCTCCCCCCAAGAAATATCATGCCGATTGACTACGACAATCTTAAGTTCATCTGCATGGGCATAGGAGTCCTCACGGGCTGCCTTGAATCGCTTTGGTGATAACGTCACCCAGTCCCAATCGCCTGACATTTTATGCGCACCTGAAGTCTCGATGTGCGTCTTGACTCCGATCTCGTGAAGTCCTTCCGTCAACGGCCCTAGTTCATGCATCGCCGGCTCACCGCCAGTCACAACGCAAATTGGGGCACCCGATTGCTTTGCATTTTCAACGAGTACTGCGCAACTCACTTTGGGATGGGCCTCCACATCCCAGCTCTCTTTCACATCACAAAATGCACATCCTACATCGCATCCGCCAAGGCGGATGAACCAAGCACTTTTGCCCGTGTGAGCGCCCTCACCTTGAACGGTAAGGAACTGCTCCATCACTGGATACATATGTTCAGACCAATTTGCCATGCAAATCAAACTCAGTTGCTGACTCAATTTCAACTTCGGCAAAATCACCCATACGCAAGTGCACATCTTCAGGGACAGAAATACGGACCTCGTTGTCTACATCCGGCGAATCCCATTCGGTTCGTCCAACCCACAGACCATCCTCCGTGCGATCTACAAGAGTGCGCTGGCGAGTGCCCAAAAACTTTTGGTTCAGCTCAAACGAGATGCCGGCCTGTTGTTCCATGATCTCCTCGACCCGCTTTCGCTTTACATCTTCGGAAACATCATCCTCCATTTTAAAAGCATGGGTATTTTCCTCATGCGAGTATGTAAAGCATCCAACACGCTCAAAGCGCATACGATCCGTCCATTTGAGCATGTCTTCGTGGTGCGACTCGGTCTCGCCCGGAAAACCGCAAATCAAAGTCGTACGCAAGGCAATCTCCGGGACTCGGTTGCGAATTTCACCGATCAAACGATCCATTTTTTCTTGCGTAATTCCACGGCGCATGCTCTTCAATATGTCATCTGAAGCATGCTGCAGCGGCATATCGAGGTAATTGCAGACATTGGATCGTTCGGCCATTACATCCAATACATCCATTGGAAAACCTGTTGGGAATGCATAGTGCAATCGGATCCAGTCGATTCCTTCGACATCACTTAGACGACGGACCAACTCTGCAAGCTTACGTCCTCGGTAGATGTCCAAGCCATAATATGTCAAATCTTGGGCAATGAGAATCAACTCACGGACACCGTTTGCGGCAAGGCTTTGGGCCTGTTTCACAAGATCCTCCATCGGCGTAGAGACATGCTTGCCGCGCATCAAGGGAATTGCACAAAAAGCGCATGGTCGATCGCATCCTTCTGCAATCTTCAGATAAGCGTAATGGGCAGGGGTCGTCAATAGCCGCTCACCGACCAAATCACGTTTATAGTCTGCTCTCAATGTCTTTAGGAGACGAGGCAACTCACGCGTGCCAAACCACGCGTCCACCTCAGGAATCCCATCCTGTAATTCCTCCTTGTAACGCTCAGACAAGCAACCCGTAACATACACCCGGTCGACCATCCCTTGCTCTTTGGCCTGAGAGAAGCGAATGATGGTATCAATGCTCTCTTGCTTTGCGCTCTCAATAAAACCACACGTATTGATGATGACGATTCCCGCATCATCGGATTTGGATTCGTGCTCAACATCGTATGAATTGGCACGGAGTTGCCCCATCAAAACTTCGGAATCGTAAATGTTTTTAGCACAACCCAAGGTGACTACATTGACTTTACGCGGCTGAGTGGTTCGTGTTCTCATCTTTTAAGGTATCGAGATTTAATCAAGCGGTGGCCGATTCATCCCAGTTTTCAGGCAGGAGACTATCAATGAATTCAATAACATCAAAATCTTGCAGATCTTCCATCTTTTCTCCAATACCGATAAACCGCACAGGGATACTCAATTGATCCGAGATAGCGAGGACCGCTCCTCCTTTAGCGGTGCCATCCAATTTGGTCAAAACCAATCCAGACACTTCCGTTGCCGCCATGAACTGTTTCGCTTGCTCCACTGCATTTTGACCGGTTGACCCATCCAATACGAGCAGAACTTCATGGGGTGCACCTGGTACAATCTTATCCATGACACGTTTGATTTTGGTCAGTTCTTCCATCAGGCCCTTTTTATTGTGCAGCCGACCCGCCGTGTCCACGATTACAACTTCTGAATTTCGAGCAACTGCAGCTTCAAGTGTATCAAATGCTACAGAGGCGGGATCGGCGCCCATATGCTGAGCAATGATATCAACTCCCGCACGCTCTGACCATATTTTGAGTTGTTCTATGGCTGCAGCGCGAAATGTATCAGAGGCGCCAAGCAAAACTCTTTTTCCTTCGTTTTTGTAGCGCCAAGCCAATTTGCCAATGGAAGTTGTTTTTCCCACACCATTTACACCGACAACCATAATCACCTTGGGGCCTTGAGTCGAATCCAAAATTTGGGCATCAAAATCATCCAACGTGTCCACGTTCGACTCACTGAACAGCCCCGCAATTTCCTCTCGAAGCATTTCATAGAGCTGTTGCACTTCCATGTATGCTTCGAAACGAGCGCGTTTGCGCAACCGCTCTAAAATTTTGGTAGTCGTATCCACCCCTACATCCGCAGTGATCAGTGCCTCTTCCAAATCATCCATCAACGCTTCATCGACCCGTCGGCGACCCGTAAAGACCTTCGCCAGACGTTGAAAAACATTCGAACGCGTCTTTTCAAGTCCCGAATCGAGGTTTTCCTTTTTTTTGCCTGAAAAGATGCGTTTAAAGAAACTCATGATTTGATTACGGGTTGATGGCTTTTAAAACAAAAAGGGCCAACACTTTGGCAAGTGCGGCCCTTTTTAAATGTGGTGTTCAATTGACCGGTTCGCTCAGTCGCGACCCAACCAATCTTTGACATTGTCATTGTGCACGATTTCCTCGCGGAACGTGTAGGCACCTGACTTCGCACTTTTGATCATTTTAATCACCTTGGTGTGTTGCTTTCCACCACCAGACTGCAATGATGCTATTGTTTTCTTTGCCATGACTCAGTTTATTTAATCTCTTTGTGCAGAGTATTCTTCCGCAACACTGGATTGAACTTCTTCAATTCAATTCTATCCGGAGTATTTTTCCGGTTCTTGGTCGTAATGTATCGTGACGTTCCAGCCATGCCAGAAGCTTTATGCTCTGTGCATTCGAGGATCACTTGTACGCGGTTGCCTTTCTTGGCCATCTGTCGAAAATTGGAATGCAAATATAGCGAATCATTGTGACCTAACAAGCATGATTTACAAATCCAACATTCTCACGTGAATAAGCCGAGTCTATGCAAGGTTTTCCGCGCCTTTTCACAACTTAGCTTAGGCAATTGTAATGGCAATTCGCAAAAACACCAAAACTAGCTCCGCTTCAGCACCGCGAAATCGGAAAAAAAGCGCTCCCATTCCAGAACAGAAAGGGGGCAGAAAAGGGGCGCCACAGACCAAAACTCCCGGCCAAATCCAGATTTGGCTGATTGGAGCTAAGGCAAAATGGCAAGGCCCGCGATTTCAATCCGCTCTGGGCGTAGCGGGATCTTTAGCGAGCTTTTACATAGGTTGCGCTTTGGTCTCTGGGCTCTTCACGGGGGCAAGTGATTATGCATTGATCCAAGAAGGCTTGGATGTGGTGGCGCAAGCCAACCGAGAACCCTACCACAATTGGCTGGGTGGTTCAGGTGCATTTTTAGCCTTCTGGCTTGGACGCCAAGCACTTGGTTTGGGAGCGGTTTCTATGCCTATCCTCTTGTTTATTTGGTCCTGGCCCAAGGTCACCCAACGCCCCGTTCGTGGCCGAGGAAAAGCCTTTCGTTGGGCCATGCTTTGGGCTTTGTTTACCCCGTGGTACGCAGGCTATCTAGGAAATTCATTGGGGAAATGGGGTCAACCGAGTTGGGACTATTGGATCGGGGTTACAGGACATTTCATGACCCAAGAAGGCCTCATTTACTTGGGGTCGCTTGGCAGTGGACTTGTGCTAGCGGGCATTCTATTGGTGGCATCAGCCTACCATTTTCAGCCGAAATTGAGCCAGCTGTCAGGAATGTCTTTTGGCAGCTTCAGACACTGGTTTACTTCGGAAGATGCCGAGGCAACCGCTTGGAAAAAAGAAAAATCAGCAATTGACTTCACGGATACGGAGATCACAAAAGAAAGTGTCAGGGACTCGAATTCTTCCGCATCCGATCTTCCATGGGAAGATGAAGACCTGAGCACTCCTGCCTCTTCTGCGGTGACCGGAGTGACGCTGGCTGACGATGACCCTTCCGAAGCAGCACTCGACGATCTATTGACAGAATTAGAAAGTAAATCGCGAACAGCGCCAGAATCCGAGCCCGCGGAAGAAAAGTCAGAACCTGTTCCGGTTCCTCCCTCTGCACCTGCCACGAATGAAAGCGATGACCATGTCACTTTTGAAGTCAAAGTGGCATCGGATGAAACGCAATTGTCCAACGATGAAATTGATCAAAAAGTTCAAGATTTTGGCGAATACGACCCAACACTTGACTTGAGCCGGTTTGAATTGCCCAACATCGATCTTTTGGCTCAACACGGTGAAGGCCATGTTCAAGTGAGCGAAGACGAGTTGGATAAGAACAAGACACGCATCATTCAAACGCTGCGCAATTTCAGTATTGAAGTCTCTAGCATAGCCGCTGAGGTAGGACCGACCGTAACGCTGTATGAAATTGTACCTGCGCCGGGCATTCGAATCTCGAAAATCAAAAACCTGGAAGACGATATCGCCTTGAGCCTTGCGGCACTTGGCATCAGAATTATCGCACCCATCCCCGGCCGCGGAACAATTGGAATTGAGGTGCCAAATTTGAATCCAGACATTGTGTCCATGCGTGCACTCATCGCTTCGGACAAGTTCAACGATTCCAAAGCCGCCTTGCCGATTGCAATGGGCAAGACCATTTCAAACGAAACGTTCGTTTTTGATTTGGCAAAAATGCCGCACCTATTGATGGCCGGTGCGACGGGACAAGGAAAGTCCGTAGGCCTAAATGCTATGCTCGTGAGCCTGCTTTACCGAAAGCATCCTTCGCAGCTCAAGTTTGTTTTGGTCGATCCAAAAAAGGTTGAACTGACCCTGTTCAATCACATCGAAAGACACTATCTCGCAAAGCTTCCAGACTCCGAGGAAGCAATAATAACGGATACATCCAAAGTAGTTGCCACATTGAATTCCTTGTGCATTGAAATGGATCAGCGCTATGACTTGCTCAAGGATGCTCAATGCAGAAATTTAGCCGAGTACAATGCAAAATTCATTCGACGAAAGCTGAATCCGGAAGAGGGACACCGCTACCTGCCATACATCGTTCTCGTGGTTGACGAATTTGCGGATCTTATCATGACCGCCGGAAAAGAAGTAGAGACGCCCATTGCGCGGCTGGCTCAGTTGGCTCGAGCGATTGGAATTCATCTCATCATTGCCACTCAGCGACCTTCCGTTAATATCATCACTGGCACCATTAAAGCTAATTTCCCCGCCCGAATCGCCTTCAGGGTCACGTCAAAAATCGACTCACGCACCATCCTCGATGCCGGTGGAGCCGATCAACTCATTGGCCGTGGTGACATGCTCATGAGCACCGGAAACGACTTAATACGAATCCAGTGTGGATTTGTGGACACTCCTGAAGTGGAAGCCATCTGTGAATTCATTGGAAGCCAGCAAGGCTACCCCGATGCATTTATTCTACCCGAGTATACGCCGGAAGGCAATAGCGAAAGTGGAAATTTAAGCGATGACGAACGGGACAGCATGTTCGCAGATGCCGCACGGATGATTGTAATGCATCAACAAGGTTCTACATCACTTCTGCAACGAAAGCTTAAGATTGGGTACAATCGAGCAGGCCGAATCATTGATCAATTAGAAGCTGCGGGAATCATTGGCCCCTTCGAAGGTTCAAAAGCAAGAAAAGTTCTCGTTCCCGACGAAATGAGTTTGGAACAGATGTTGCAGATGGGAGAAGCATGAAGCATCTTCGCATTATGAAATCTTTGTTGTTCCTCCTAAGCGCCGTAGCGCTCGTTGTGTTGAGTTCGCCTGCGCTTATCGCTCAGGATGCAGAATCAATCCTAAGCCGGCTAAGCGAGGAAGCCAAGGAATACGGTTCGATCGAAGCGACTTACACCTCGTACATGGTAGACAAAGTCAGTGATTTCGAAGCCAAACAAAATGGGGAAATATTTATCGATGACAATCAGTACTACCTAGATCTGGGCGATTACACCATCGTTTGTGACGGCGCCACAATCTGGACGTATGAAACGGCAGTCAATGACTGCTATGTGGACGATGCTGAGGCCATGGCTGAAGACGGAATGGATCCGTCAAAGCTCTTCACCATTTGGGAGGATGACTTTAAGAACGAGTTGAAAGGAGCAGTTGAAATTGAGGGTAGAAAAGTGACGCACGTTAATCTTTACCCGAATGAAGGGGACGATAAGCCGTTTCATACCATTCAACTCTTTATCGACGAATCAACCATGGAAATGGTGAGAGCAGTGGTGAAAGGCCGAGAAGGAACTGATGTAACGTATGACGTCACTTCATTCACTCCACGTGCTAAGGTTCCTCTGGAGAAATTTCAATTCGATGCCAGCAAATTCCCCGGAGTGAGCATCATTGACAATAGACTTTAAGCAACGTCCTGAGCCAAATTCAGCAAGATTTGCCCCTGATTACTGATTCAATAATCAATCTTAATCAAGCGATTGCTGAACATTCGAAGCTCCCAGTCGCAATTAACAAGACTCTTGGCAACCGGATCCCACTTCCACTGGGTAGCATATTGAATCGGCTTAGGAAGCGCTGGGGTTTGACCATTTGAATCCATCCACTGAGCGGATTCGAGCATTGCATCAAATGCGATAATAGAATATGTGCCTGGATCTGTCCCGTACATTTTTCTAAAACGCTTCGTTTGGCGCTGAATGCTTGGATGGTCCCAATCAATTCGCGCCGAAACCGGCACGGTCAAATTGCATCGATTCATAAAGTCACGTTCCATAAATTCTAGTTCAGCGGTGACCGGATGCGCATATACCCGGACTGGAAAAGAGTCGGCCAATTGCAGCTCCGTTTGCACATAAGCATAAAGTGACTGGGAAGACTTTCCTGAAGGAATGGCCACCACATTCAATTTAGATGTATCCATTCTGGAGGTAAATCCTTCCGCAAACTGACGGTTCGCTGGCAACGATTCCAAGCCCTCTAATGAACCCCGAACACTTATATACCCTTCTTTGAATGCGGTTTCAAGAGCAGCATCCTTGCCGCGGGTTTCCAAAAGAAGAACCGTGTCCAAGGGGTGGCTGCGAGCCACAAGAGAACCGAGTTGGCGAAGGCCTTCACGCTCATCTGAACGAAGAGAAAAGGACAGCTTATGATGCGACCAAACTGCGGGTTTTAGCGCAGTCAAAATCCACTGCGGAATGCTGGTCTCCGACAGCATTTGATTGACCGAATCCATCCGATTGCTGCGGAGTGGCCCCAACACGACATTTGAACGATACAAATCCGATGCGCCCCAACTGTAAACGCCCAATGTATCAGGTTCTGTATCCACCAAGTTTACTTGAACAGCATATCCGCTGTCCTGGAGCAATTGTGCAGCCCACTCAATTCCGTGATAAAAATCCAAAGCGATATCTCGCAAACGCGTAGTTTTCATGTCGTAATCCCCCCCCTTTACAGTATCTACTTCTAGCATAAAAGGAAGCATTGCCAAAACTCGGAGCGTATCCGCCGGAAGCACAGGAAGATGAGAAAGCGCGCTGGCGCCATTGGTCTTTGCTGTATCACCGGAGAACCGATTTTCCCGAAGAACATCTCCGACTGCGTTCTGATTGCCCAAAAGAACTTTGGGAACCTGCAACTTGTCGCCAATGCTTAAAGTTTCCTGAATCCCCTCATTTGCTGCCCGCAACTCGGGGTCTGAAATTCCAAATTGCCTAGCAATCCCATACCACGTATCGCCTGCCAAAACAGAATACGTATCACCTGCCCAGTAAATCTGATCCATCCCTTGCAAAAGTTCAACGGGCGCTGGAATCCAGAGTTCATCTCCAGGGCTGAGAGGGAACATGACCTCGGGGTTCGCCAAGGCCAATTCAGATGCTGTTAAATCATTCTCACGTGCGATCCGATTCTGATTATCTCCGGGCAGCACTGTGTACCAATTTTGAGCCATAGCGGCGGTACTCGACAGCAAAAAGGCCAAAAGGCACATAACCATGGGATGCATAGCAGTAGTATTATTCACTTTTAAAATCCGTTGAGTACAAGTTTACACGATCCGCTGTTTTCATACCTACAATGCTACCGAAACAAATCGATTGAGTTCGCTTACTGCCTTAAGAACCAAAATGAAAACAGATTTATTGCCGTGACAAATGGCTTTGAATCCGAAGTCAATCGCAGTCAAGTCCTGCGGTATTTCTACGGATATGCAAATTATCTCATTCCCATTCGATGGTTGCCGGAGGTTTAGAACTGATGTCATAAACCACCCGATTCACACCGCGAACCTTGTTGATGATGTCATTGGAAACCTTGGCCAAGAAATCATAAGGCAAATGACTCCAGTCCGCAGTCATGCCATCGGTTGAACTCACGGCACGAAGCGCAACAGCTTGCTCATACGTGCGTTCATCCCCCATCACACCGACACTCTGCACCGGCAATAAAATTGCTCCAGCCTGCCAAACCTCATCATATAAATTCGCTTGTTTCAAACCGTCAATCCAAATGGCATCTACCTCTTGCAAAATGCGAACCTTTTCTTTGGTGATATCTCCCAGAATACGAATAGCAAGTCCAGGACCTGGAAATGGATGACGGCCCAATATGGCTTGCTTGATACCCAGCTCCTTGCCCACTCGCCGAACCTCGTCCTTGAAAATCAAGCGCAGAGGCTCTACAATTTTTAATTTCATAAAATCCGGGAGCCCTCCTACGTTGTGGTGACTTTTGATCGTTGCCGATGGTCCTCCAGTGGCACTAACACTCTCGATCACATCCGGATAGATAGTGCCTTGGGCCAACCACTTCGCCCCATCCAATTCCTTGGATGCATCATCAAACACATCGATGAATACCTTGCCTATTGCCTTCCGCTTCTTTTCAGGGTCAGATTCTCCTGCCAAAGCATTCAAGAAACGATCGCCGGCCTGAATCCCTTTGACCTGCAATCCCATGCCTTCATACGTTTCGAGTACCTGCTCAAATTCATTTTTGCGCAAAAGGCCATTGTCAACAAAAATGCAATGAAGTTGATTTCCAATAGCACGTTGCAATAGAGCCGCTGCCACAGTGGAATCGACTCCACCGCTCAGCCCAAGTATGACATGGTCTTCTCCAATTTGATTGCGCAATCGAGAAATGGTTTCATCGGCAAAACTTGCTGGACTCCAGTCTCCTGTGCATCCGCAAATACCATTGACGAAATTACCCAGTAAAATCGGCCCCTCGGTGCTGTGCCAAACCTCAGGGTGAAACTGAATGCCCCAAACCGAGCGGGAGACATTGCTGAAACCTGCAAACGTGACATCTTGGGTGCTGCATATCGTCTCAAAATCATCTCCAAGCGATAGAATGGTATCTCCGTGACTCATCCAAACCTGTGATTCAGCACTCATGCCTTTCAACAAATCATCGGTCGCTTGAACCGTCTTGAGATGCGCTCGACCGTATTCGCGTGTGTTGGATGCCTCTACGGAGCCACCATGCGTCTGCGCCAAATACTGAGCACCGTAACAAACCCCCAGAACAGGGACTTGCCCAAGCATGCTTGACAAATCGGGGCGCGGTGCATCATCATCCCGAACGCTGTGTGGCGATCCCGAGAGAATAACTCCCTTTACATCGTCCTTTAGCCCCTCGTATGCGTGCCACGGAATAATTTCCGAGTAAACGTTCAGCTCCCTCACCCGCCGAGCAATAAGCTGCGTGTACTGACTGCCAAAATCGAGAATAAGAATGCGCTGATGTGCCATGGTATGAAGCCGCAATTGCGTTGTTCGGTGACTAAAAGTGTAAATGTAGTTTGGTCCATGCGGCCGGTCGCCTGAATGGAAACGGTATTTTTGCACCATGATTCACCAAAATCTCCAAGGCAAGCGGATCATCCTTGCCAGCCAATCGCCCCGAAGGCTCGAATTGGTCAAAGGTTTGGAACTCGAACCCGTCATTCGTCTAAAAGAGGTCGATGAATCCTATCCGGACTCTCTGTCTGGTCCTGCTGTCGCAGAATATGTGACTCGAAAAAAAGCAAAAGCCTATCTCGACGATTTGGAGAACCATGACATACTGATCACTGGTGACACGGTCGTAATCTGCGATGAAGAAGTGCTCGGAAAGCCCAAATCCGATGAAGAGGCAAGGGCAATGTTGCACAAATTAAATGGCCGTTCGCATACTGTGGCATCAGGCATCGCAGTGACCACTCGTGCACAAGGCATTCATTCTGCGGTAGATACATGTGAAGTTACCTTCACAAAACTGGATTCTAAATTGATTGATCATTACATCAAAACGTATCAACCATTTGACAAAGCTGGTGCGTACGGAGTACAGGATTTGATTGGTTTTGCCGGCGTAACTTCTCTGCATGGGTCCTACTTTACCGTCATGGGCCTGCCTACGCATCTTCTTTTCAATCTTTTAAACAATTTGAACTCATAACGTTAGGAAGTTGGTTATGAAATTATTTAACTTTTTTAGAGATTGCGCTGAACAATATCTGTAAAAGGATGTTAATTGCATGTTCTCAGGACACGTTTAATTTTTGTAACCAAAACCCAAACAAATGACTTCTTTTATTCTATCTGCTATTAAGGCTATGCCAACAGACGACTACGTAGGATTTACATTCTTCGTAGGTACTATGGCCATGATGGCAGCATCAGCATTTTTCTTCCTCTCAATCAATATGGTCGAAGGAAAGTGGAAAACTTCACTCTTGGTCAGTGGACTTATCACATTCATCGCAGCTGTACACTACTACTACATGCGCGATTATTGGGCAGAAGTTGGAGAGTCTCCAACATTCTTCCGTTACGTTGATTGGACCTTAACCGTTCCATTGATGTGCGTTGAGTTTTATCTTATCCTCAAAGCAGCGGGTGCCAAGACAGGCCTACTCTGGAAATTAATCTGGGCGTCAGTAGTAATGCTGGTTGCGGGTTACATCGGAGAAGCTGTCTATCCAGCACAAGCAGCGATGTGGGGATTGTTCTCAGGCATTGCTTATTTCTACATTGTTTACCTCATCATGTTTGGCGAAGCCAAAGCATTGGCCGATAAATCTTCTGCATCTGTGCAGAGAGCACACGGTATCTTATGCAAGTTTGTCCTCATCGGATGGGCGATTTATCCATTGGGATACATGATCGGCACAGGCGAAGGCCAGTGGTACTCATTCCTACAAGGAGCTGTAGACATGGATGTTATTTACAACATCGGTGATGCAATCAACAAAATTGGCTTCGGATTGGTCATTTACAGCTTGGCTGTAAGCAAGGACTAATCACATCTAAATCTGTTACGTTCCTGAACGTGAGCCGCCGGTCCTTTTGGATCGGCGGTTTTTGTTTGTCCTAATCACAGAAACGAAACAAACGGTGCTGCCGGATCTACGTTGCTCCTAGACTGCATTCGGCCAATGGAGGCATGAGGAAGGTCAGCCACTTGAAGCATCTTTACCACTTCATCCACTCCCTCAGCTCCCACAGAGAGCAGCAGTCCTCCGCTCGTTTGAGGATCGCATAACAAGTCCCGTTCAAACCCCTCAACGGAGGCAACATTCTGGCCATAGCTATCCCAATTTCGATGACTGCCACCTGGGACACAACCCTGTGCGTGATAATAGTGAAGCCGTTCGAGTGAAAGCGCCGGCACATGGTCGATATCGACTTCGGCAATGAGATTAGCCCCTTCGCACATCTCCACCAAATGCCCGAGAAGACCAAATCCTGTGACATCCGTCATTGCATGAAGCGCAGGGACCTGCGACAACTCCGCACCAATGGTATTCAAGGCCTGCATTGATTCTACCGCAGTGGTCAAATCTTCCAAGCTAACGATGCCCTTTTTTTGAGCGGTTGTAACCATGCCCACTCCTACGGCCTTTGTCAAAAATAAAAAATCACCTGACTGGGCTGCAGCATTGGCTTTCAACCGATCCAATTGCACTCGGCCTGTGACGGCCAGTCCAAAAATTGGCTCCGGACTATCGATGCTGTGCCCGCCTGCCAATGGAATCCCCGCTTCAGAGCAAATGCTCCGGCCTCCTTCCAGAACGGCACTTGCCGCGGATTCGGGTATTTTACCGAGAGGCCAGCCCAATATAGCAATGGCCATGAGCGGCTGTCCACCCATTGCGTATATGTCACTGATTGCATTGGCCGCAGCAATGCGGCCAAATGTGCGCGGATCATCCACAATCGGCATAAAGAAATCCGTCGTAGAGATGATGCCAGTTCCGTCTCCCAAATCCATTACCGCAGCATCATCTTTTGTGTCATTTCCAATAATCAATGATGGGAATGATTCCGATCGATCCACTCCCGAAAGGATTTCATGCAAAACAGCAGGAGAAAGCTTGCACCCACAGCCTGCGCCATGGGAAAATTGTGTCAATTTAATGGTGTCCATTTTCGAATACGTCTTAGGTCAATTTGGCGCATGCATCAATCCAATGCATGCAGGTATTGGGCAATCTTAAAGTGGGACTTCCCTTTCCCATCAACTATAAAATTATGCTCCCGAGGATAGCGCTGCTGGGTATGGTCGTAAAGTTTATCATAATAAACCAAGCCAATGGCCGCTGCCGTTCGGAGATCATCGTTTTGGAGCGCTTCGATTGCTTTTTGGCAAAGGAGCCCTCCAAGCTTTTCCCGGATGCGCTCGAAGGCTTCTTCAAGGAGCGGCGTATTAGCTGTTCCATAGACCTCGCAGAGCACATCAAGACGCTCCTCTTGGGTGCGTTCAAGGGTCCAAACGGAGGAAGCTCGCATCGAGTCGAAAAACTCTTGCGGCAAATGCACGGTGCCAATGGCGCGGCTTTCGTTTTCCGTCCAAATAGGACGTGTCCAGTCAAAGCGTTTCAAAACTGCGTGACAGTCATTGGAAAATTGTTCAGAACTCGGCTGAGGCGTTCGCTCCAAATTTCCGAAGGCGGACCCGAGATGACCCGCAATTCCTTCTAAGTCCAGCACCTGAGCTCCGATGTCATGCAATGCATGCAGCACTTTCGTTTTGCCCACACCGGTCATACCACCTACTACTCGAAGTGATTGTATGGTTTCAAAATCATTGCGCGCCCAACCCCGGTAAGCCTTGTACCCGCCAATCAATTTGACAACGGGAAGGCCAGCCGTTTCTAATAACCAGGCCACAGCACCCGAGCGCATTCCACCTCGCCAACAATGCACAATGATCGGCTCTGGCTTGGTCTGTGCATCATGTAGTTCCCGCGCAAGCCGTACCAATTCACCCATTTTTGGCCCCACATACTCCAAGCCTTTTTCAACGGCTGCTGGCTTACCCTGCTGCTTATACAGAGTGCCAATTACAGCGCGCTCATCGTCTTCAAAAATGGGCATTGGCGTTGCTCCTGGGATGTGACCCTTGGCAAATTCACCTGGAGATCGAGTGTCTAGAATGACCCGACCTTCTTCATAAATCCATTTCCCGGGATCCGCCTGATGGGTTGGTTCTTTCATTGGATTACCCAGCGCAAGGCGCGCCGCCCCTCAACTATTGCAGCAAATATTGCTACTGACAACTTCACATCCCAATGATAATGGCCGTGCTTGAATGCACCCTCGTAAACTATATGACGCAAAGCATCTACAGCCGACACGCAGATGGTTTGTGGAGCATATTGTGAATGAACCGCGAACGACAAGGAAAGCCCAACCGCGATGCATGCGATCGATTGTATTCTGCGCATGGTCAAAAATACGTCCTTATGAATTTGTAAGAAAAAAAAGAGCCACCCAAAGGCAGCTCTTTCTTTCAAGTGAAATTGGATGGTTGGTCCAATCGTCCATGCCTTATTCCGGGCATGGAGTTCCATAGTACTGGAAGAACGTCAGCAAGTCCGAAACATCGACGAAAAGATCTCCGTTGATGTCGCCTGGGCATGCATCTGGATAATCACAACCGCCTGGGAAGTTGGCGTTGAAATCATAGTTCAGTCCTTCCATATCCATGCATCCTACAATCAAACAAGATCCATCGTCTGCAGTCGCATTGTCATCATAATTACAAGCCAACTCATCCATGCAACCGACAAATTCACAAGAGCCGTCATCGATTGATGATGCAGCATTGTAGTTGATTGCTGATGCATTCGTGCATCCACCGTACAAGCATGAATCATTATCCATTCCAGCATCTGGGTTGTAGTTGCTCGCGCTCACATCCATGCAGCCTTGGGTGAGGAATACGCATGATCCATCGTCATAAGTAACAGTATCGCTGTAGTTCACAGCGGAATCGTAAGAGCACCCTGCCACCACACAAGAACCATCGTCCACGTTGGCACCAATGTTGTAATTGTCAGCATCTTCGTTGGTACAACCAAGGTATTCACACAGAACATCTTGATCACCTGTATTTGCACCGGAGCTATAGTTTGAAGCGAACTCATCCATGCAACCAGAGAACAGACAGATGGCATCTTGATCGCCTGTATTCGCCTGTGCGTCATAATTGTCGGCACTGTCATTCATACAACCTGTGTATAAGCATGAATTGTCGTCTACGTTCGCTCCAGCATCATAATTGTCCGCTTCAGAATCTGTGCAACCGCTATACTCACACAAGGAATCTTGGTCACCTGTATTCGCAGCAGAATTGTAGTTCATGGCTAACTCATCCATGCAACCAGAGAATAGACAGATAGCATCTTGATCGCCTGTATTTGCTTGTGCATTGTAGTTGTCTGCATTCTCATTCATACAACCCGAATAGAGGCATGACTCATCGTCCATATTAGCTCCCGCATCGTAATTGTCCGCTTCTGCATCCGTGCAACCGCTGTATTCACACAAGGACTCTTGATCACCTGTATTCGCGAGAGAATAGTAGTTATCCGCTTCCACATCCATGCAACCCGTAAAGAGACATGAGCCATCTTCAACGTTAGCGCCCCCATCGTAATTGTCAGCAACTGCGTTGGTACAGCCAGAATACTCGCAAAGTGAACCTTGATCGCCCATATTCGCCTGGGTATCGTAATTGTCTGCTTCCGAATCCATGCAACCCGTATAAAGGCATGTGCCATCTTCTACATTGGCTCCAGCGTCATAGTTGTCCGCATCAGAATCCATGCAACCTGAGTACAAACAAGACCCATCGTTGAAGTTTGAAGCCGAGTTGTAATTGTCTGCAGTTTCATCTGAGCATCCTTCGTAAATACAGCTTAAGTCATTGAAGTTGGCTGAGGGATCAAAGTTTGAAGCCATCTCATCCGAGCAACCACCATCGATGGCAGGGAACGTGAGCTCCACATCTGTGTATTCAAAAAGTTGATCTTCTGTTCCTTCAAAACGAATATTGTACCGCAAGAAGACCACACCACTTGTGGTGAATTGACCAACCAACAACCTTCCATTTTCGTCTGGAACGCCTTGCGTGTCGGAAGCACCTGGATTTAAGAAAATCTGTGCTCCATCCTCGGTGTCAACAATCAGGTCATTGCCCAAGTTGAATTCCGGTAAAAAGATGTACATATTTTCTTGAGCGAGGGCGTTATAATCACCTGGAGAAGCTCCTATGGTCAACCAAGAATCGTATTCAAGTTCTGGGAACAAACTGTAAAAACCTGGATTGATGTTTCCACCAAAATCAGCTCCAAAAGGATGCTGGTAAAAGCTCTCTGTTGACGTGGTTAACCACGGATCCTCAGCATTTCCGAAGAGTGACGTCATATCAACAGCCGCATCCGTATCGAATTGGGCGTAGACTCTGTATGTCGTGGACGCCTCGATGGTATTCTCTTCAACCAATTCATAAATCAGGCCTTGGAATGTATCATCACCCCATTCACAACTGCCGTCGTCGTTGGTAGCAAGAGGATCAAAGTTGTTTGCCGATTCTGAGGCACACCCTGTTACTTCTGCGCACTCTTCAATACCATCACCGTCGTAATCGCCATTGCAATTGCCATCGCAATCTGCAAATGGTTCTGGATACACGCAAGTATTCGGATCATTGACATCGGCATCAGGGTTGTAATTGCATGCCAATTCATCAAAACAACCTGCGCTCAGACAAGTACCGTCCTCGTCTGTTGCTGCCGGATCAAAGTTGTTTGCCTCTTCATCGGTGCATCCTGGAATCTCTTCCTCATCACAAATGTTGTCGCCGTCTGCATCGTTGTTGCACATCCCCTCACAATCTCGGTATTCAGACTCGTAATAGCAGGTGCCATCATCATGCGTTGCCGCCTCAGCATAATTGCATGCGGCAGTATCTGTGCAACCTACTCCAAATTCTGGGAACACTAAGTTTAGGTCAGTGGCATAATGTGAAACCAATTCCGCATCACGGAATTGCAAGTTGTAGGAGACAGAAACCACGCCAGCTGTTGTGAATTGTCCCAATAGCATTTGTCCATTTTCAACAAAAGACAATGGACTCCCCATATTTCCGGGGATGTAATACAAACTTGCTCCAACCGCTGTATTTACCAGAACATCAGCGCCTGACGCTTCAAAATCTGTAAAGAAAGACTCCAATCCTACAGTTTGCAGCTCAATTGGTGAGCCCGGAGTGCCCCCCAAAGCCAACCATGAATCAAAGGCTAAGGTTGGGAAAAAAGTAAAGAAGTCTGGATTGATGGAATGTGCGAGCAAGCTCCCGTTTTCGTCTTGATAAAACGATTCGGTAGCGCTAATCGACCAGGGATCTAAATCCGTTCCGTACGCCGCAGTGACTTGGATAATTGTATCCGCATCAAAATTCGCAAACAAACGGTAGGTAGAAGTGCCCTCCACCAAATCATTGCCGACAAGTTCATAGCTAAGACCCGTGAAAAGGCCATCGCCCCAAGCGCATGATCCGTCATCATCCGTCGCCTCGCTATTGTAATTCGATGCGGATGAAGATGTACATCCTGCAAATTCAAATTCATTGCAAATTCCATCGCCGTCGTGGTCATTAATACAATTGCCATCACAATTTGTGCCTGAAGCTGCAAATTCACATGATCCATCATCATCGGTAGCATCTACATTGTAGTTGCATGCCGCAGAAGCGGTGCATCCTGAAATTTCAAATGAATCGCAGACACCATCTTCATCGGTATCAATGAGGCAGCTTCCGTCGCAGTCATAACCCTCTTCTGGGAAGGTGCCGTCACAACCACAGGAGCCCTCAAGAATACCAGCACCTCCGCAGATATCACATGCATCCAATTGCTGGCAAGAATTATCATCGTCCGTGGCATCGGCGTCGTAGTTGCATGCACTTGCATCTGTACAACCCGCAACTTCAAATTCGTCGCATGTTCCATCACCATCCATATCTGCTAGGCAAATGCCATCACAATCATAACCCTCTGCAGATCCGTTGCCCTCGCAATCGCAATCTCCTTCGGCAATTCCATCGCCTCCGCAAATACCACATTCATCTGTAAGGAGGCAAGAATCATCATCTGTATTTGCCTCAGCATCAAAATTGCACGCCATTTCATCTGTACAGCCAGTTACTGGAGCAACCCAATCTGCCGTGGTGAATTCGAGTCCTCGGTTTTCCATTGGCGATTGCCCTTCGGCGCGCCATTGCATATTCAATGAACCGCTCAAAATTCCAGGTGCTCCATTTTCGTC
>CESU01105740.1_pt1 | contig 34142 bp, 27 predicted proteins | sample 531141 | NCBI WGS metagenome assembly CESU01 (sample SAMEA2621401, study PRJEB7988) | marine metagenome | isolation source: saline water (ENVO:00002010), including
AATATGGTGTGCGAGAGGGTTGGTGACCACTCACACACATAAACTTTAATTAAAAAAAACTAGCTATGCTAGTTTTCTTCAGTAGACGCAGCCTGAATGGCTTTGTCTGCTTTCCGAGACTCTGTCTTGGAAACCATAGGATGAAGTACATCGTACTCTTTATCCTTGATAGTCTTTTGAGATAAGCCAACTACTTGGCCTTTCTTATAAAGATTTAGCTCAAACACTCTTGAGCTATATACTTTCCTATCGCCTAAGCGAAGGAACTGAACTGATTGCATTAGCACATCAGATTTGTTTGGTGCAGGCTCTTGGACCTGCATTACATAGACTAAATCTTCCATAGGAAATTTAATATTTAACTTCGTTAATACTCGAGGGGGGTACCTCATCGCCAGAGAACAATGGGGGTCGTCGTTTGAGTTGGTTGTTGCACTCACACCTAAAACAAATTTTTAAAATTTCCCCCCCAAAAATTTTTTAGTCTTACCAGGATATTTATCTTTGTAGGGACAAGGAATTTCGCTATCCTATGAGTTTTATAGTAACGGTTGGCTGGGCAGGTGTCTTCACACTGTGTTTCACCATTGCACTACATTCGAACAGGTACGGAAAAACACTAAGACCTCGCTATCAACGGGGTCTTTTTTAACCCCTAAATAAAAAAATTATGGCATGTAAGTGTGGAAAAAATGAAGAATGTAAATGTATAAAGAGAGATAATAATGCTTTCGAAGACTACATGAAAGATTTAACGGAGAAGGATCAACCAGCTTGTTCTATAGAAGATCAAGAAAATTGTGAAAACTGCGGAAGTTAATATTAATTGATTATATTTGCACAGAAGCACTTTATAAGTATCACCCCTGGGTAGCCAAAAAAGGGGTCAGACGTTGGATTGTAGTTCCTAAATAAGGAATAGAGTTTTCTCCAACAGCTTCGAAAGAGTAACGTATAGGCTTTAGTTAGGATAAATTGCACACAGGTAAGTGCGGTGAATTAACACCAGTATTATTATCCTTGGGTCCCCAATGGGAGCACTGCTAACAGCTGAAATCACACTTGAAATCCAAAATCCAAGGGGGATAACTCTGTCTTTTTGGATCCTTTTTAAAAAACCTTTGTATTGTAGCAGAAACTTTTATATATTTGTGGAAACTAAAAATATATACGATGAAATTTACACCAAACAGTAATTGGGTAGTTCTACCCGATCCAACTTCAACAGAAACTGAGTCAGGGATAATACTAGATAAGACTACAATTAGATCTCGTGCTAAAAGCAATGTGCTTAAAGTATTGGCTGTAGGACCTCAATGCTTTTTTGTAAAAGTAGGAGACACTGCAGTTATAGATCCTCGCAGCGAAGCAATCCAAATGCCTATTGATGGTCAAGATTGTTTGCTAATAAGTGAGCACCAAATAGTAGGAAAAGAATGATAACCAGCAGCGTAGAGGTAGATACTGTTTACGAGTGGTTAATCACTGTACTTAAATTTGAAGAAAAAATAACAGATCTTGATGCAGTAGGCTTAGTTAAAAGTTGGGACACATCATTAAGTATGTCTCCTACTGGTTTTGTAGTTAGCATCGAAGTAGAAATGGACGAAGATTATGAGCAATAAAAAAAGAATAACTGTCAAGATAGACACAACTTATAAGTATGTAAGATTGTGGAACGGTCTTTTTAATCTAACTCCTAAAGAGCTACGAATTCTAGCCGAGTTTATAGATGCTAATAAAGAAGCTGTTTTAGAAGTGTCTAATGTGTGTCATGTAGCAATTAAAAAGCTTGTAGCAAATAAATTAAATATTGTAGATTACAATACTTTAAATAACTACGTAAAGCGATTTAAAAAGAAAGGGGTTATTATTAAGAAAGGTAAAGACTATGCGTTTAATAAACTTCTAGACCCAACTACAGCAAGTGTAGAAATATTTATAACTAAATGAACGTAATTGGCGATGATCACTATATTTACACGACACACGAGTCATACCACTATACAATTGTAGTAGTGCAAGACTCAGTAGGAAAAGTTGTTGAATTACAAATTGAAAAGTATTATGAGTAAAAAGAAAAAAGAAATACTAGGCCAAAAATTCCAACCTGGAAAACCTAAAAAGACTGCAGCAATTAATGCTATACGAAATAAACAACAAAAAGCAGCAGCAGCAAAACAAGTCAATAAAGATATTCCTGAAGCAGAAGTTGTAGGGAGTAAAGCGCCTGCAGTCGCTCCAGCAAAGCCACCTAACATTTTTAAAATGATGAAATCTTTTACGTCAGATTTATCTAATTACGTAAAAGCAGGGGCACCTAATTGTTCAGAGAAAGATTACAAAGAAAGGTTGTTAACTTGTGATGCATGCCCACACCTGCTAAGAAATATGATGCGTTGTGGAAAATGCGGTTGTTTAGTAGAGCATAAAGCTAAGTGGAAAACTACAACATGCCCAGACAATAAATGGAAAGCGCAAGATATATCTAATTTACCTAAGCCTCCTTCAGGTGATAAAAAATAAACAAGAATTAATCTACGCTTTAGCTACTAAATATAATCTGCCTATTAGTAAGATAGAAGAAATAGTTACCTTTCAGTTTAAGTTTGTAAAACAAGTTATGCAGCAAGGAGACTTTACTACTGCTAGGCTGCCGTACTTTGGTAAATTTTCTGCTAAAAAAGAAAGAATTAAGCACATAACTAAATTGAAGGATGAAACTAAAAGATGATTTAATACATATTAAAGATAACATAGCTACACCTAGTGTATATGCGTTACAAATAAAAGAGTTTCAAAAATTAAACGTAGAAGATCTTTCTTTTGTATACTTTATGGTAGATCATAGATCCCCTTTTTCAGTTTATGAATGGAGCCAACGAGAAATTGAAGTAAAAAACAGTATATTTGGAGAAGACACTAAATGGAAACCTTCAAATAGAGTGCTAGCTGCTTGCAAAAAGTATGCAGAACTAATTGAAACGTCAGCTGTTAAACTATTAAAAGCCGCAACAGAGTCTATAACTAAACTAGAAAAATACTTTAGAACAATAGACTTGACAGAGTTAGATGACCGAGGCAAGCCTATTTATACTGCAAAAGATCTAATTGGAAACTTAGAAAAAATGGGAAGAGTTGTTGATGGTTTATCTAGGTTAGAAGAGATAGTTAAAAAAGAAGAGCAGACTAATAATCCTAATAGAGGTGGAGTAGAAGTTAATAAATACAGTATGTAATATGAATTTAGAAGAAGAAATAGAAGAGTTTAATACAGCCATGGATAATGCTTATAATTTTATTACAGGCAAAGTAACACTAGACACTTTAGTAGCAGATTTAAGTATAGGAGGTGTGCATACTTACGTGCTACCATTTGATCCGGAAAAAGAAACAGGGACAGATCCTGAAACATTGGATTTAGTTATAGAGCACTTTGAATCTTTAGAAGAGTATGAAAAATGCCAAGTTTTACTAAAAATAAAAAAAAAATATAATGGCTAAATATCAATGTACAGAATGCGATAAAACAATAGATGTTTCAATGCAAACAATTGTCGTAAAAGACGGGAATGTAGTTTGTAAAGAGGCTGTGTGCTGCGATAAATACATGAAATCTGTAAAAGAAAAATTTGAAGGCTTTGGCACTATAATTAAAAAAGCAAATGGTACAGTAGGTGGCAGGTTCTAAGTTTAAAAATATTAATCGGATCCGTCCTGCGGCAGTTCACTTTGAAACATATGCCTATTATACAAATGCTTTGCCAGGCACTCGAGAGTATTATGATTACTGGGATACTGAAAAAACTAGGTGCTTGTATGGCTATACTGCTGATGAGGGCACCGAAGATGCCCTTTACATCACAGGTTTTCATTACTTCTATTTAAACTATTGCCCAATTGATCGAGCAGTAGACGAAGTTATGCCAGATGGCTCTGTTCAATCTAAACGTGAAAGAACATTCCCTTCATTCTATGATGGAGATCACGATTACTTCACGCAAATAGATAAAGCACGAGCTACAAACCGTCACATGGTAGTACTTAAAGCTCGTCGTAAAGGGTACTCGTATAAAGCAGGCTCTATGCTTGCTAGAAATTACTTCTTTGTTAAGAACTCAAAGAACTTTGTATTTGCAGGCCAAAAAGAATACCTTATTGGAGATGGACTCTTATCTAAAGCGTGGGAATTCTTATCGTTTATCGATGACAATACTGCATGGGCTCAACCTCGTTTAAGAGATAGAGAAATGAGTAAGATGTCTGGGTACAAGAAAAAAATTAATGGTATTGAGATTGAGATGGGCATGAAGTCCCAGATTATGGGTGTATCTTTAAAAGATAACCCAGATAAAGTGAGGGGAAAGGCGGGAGAACTTGTATTCTTTGAAGAAGCAGGATCTTTCCCTGGCCTCCTTAAAGCTTGGGAGGTAACTATGCCTACTATGCGTCAAGGTGCTAAAACTTTAGGGCTTATGATTGCATTTGGTACAGGCGGTACAGAAGGCGCAGACTTTGAAGCTATGGAAGAGATTTTTTATAACCCAGCTGCGTATGACTGTATGGATTACGAAAATATTTGGGATGAAGGGTCTATGGGAACTAAGTGTGGATACTTTGTACCTATATATAAAAACTTAGACGGTTTTATAGATGTAGATGGGAACTCTTTGCGAGACAAAGCAGTTGAGCACGAAACAACTATGCGTAATAAAAAGAAAGGAGCAGCAGATGCTAAATCTTTAGATCAGTACATTGCTGAGCACCCTTTTGCGCCACAAGAAGCTACTCTACAAGTTACAGCTAACTTATTTGACGTAGCAACTTTACAAGAGCAGTATAACTATGTAAAATCTAGAGGGTTACAAACTTTAGGCACAATAGGAAATTTATATCACGACAAAAAAGGATTTGTAAAATTTAAAATGGACGGAGACTTAAAACAAATTACACGCTACCCGCATAGACGAGAAGATGATAATACAGGCGGTGTTGTAATATATGAGTCCCCTTACAAGAATGAAAAGCAACAAGTTCCTGCAAATCTGTACGTTATTTGCCATGATCCATATGGACAAAACCAGTCAGCAGATAGTACTTCATTAGGTGCGGCTTATGTAATTAAACGGCCTAATAATGTGTCTAGCCCTGACGATATGATTGTTGCTAGTTATGTTGGGCGTCCTAATACAACAGACGACTACAATAGAAATTTATTTATGCTTGCAGATTACTATGGGTGTAAAATTGGTTTTGAAAATGATCGTGGAGAGATAATACCGTACGCTAAAAGGTACAGAAAGTTGCACAAACTCCAAGAAGAGTTTGAAATGTTAGACAAAAAAGAACTTAGAAGTAAAACGGTTAAACGTCAGTATGGTATGCACATGACTGAGCAAAGAAAACGTCAAGGAGAGTTGTATATTCGAGATTGGCTAATTACTCCTAGATCTACAGATGTAGACGGTAAAAAAACTTTAAATTTACATAAAATATATGATCTTGCGTTTTTGCAAGAGCTAATTAAGTTCAACCATAAAGGTAACTTTGATAGAGTTATGGCTTTTATGATTGGCATGTATCATACGCGAGAGCTTTATAACACAGAGGTTAAAGACATATTGGAAGATAGATCTTCTGATTCTTGGTTTGATTCTAACTATCATTAATGGCATATTTATAAATATAAAAAGAAATTTTATATATTTTTAAATAGCGCCTTAAAATTTCTTAAATTTGTTCGATTATGAGCTACGATAATTTACCAAGACAAAAACTTCCTATTAAGCAAAAAAATAAGAAGTGGAGAGAAGAGTGTGTTGACGGATATATAAATCTTTCTGCAAATACTTCTTCTTTTTCAAAAAGACGTGACGAGTTGCGTAAATTTTACGACATGTATAATGGGTATATTGATGAAAGTGATTACAATCAATTGCTAAAGCCTTACGGTAAGACAAGAAAAAACTTTCCGTCTACACTTCGTAATTTCCCTATAATAAAGCCTATAATAGATTTACTTTTAGGGGAGAAAGCTAAAAGACCTCTAAACTTTAGTGTAAGCGTTCTTAATGCTAACGCAGTTACACGAAAAGAAGAAGCTAAGAATGAGGCTATCTATAGAAATCTTCAGCAGCACTTTGCTAACAAGGCCGGTGAAGCTGGAATAGATACTGGAATGGATCCAGCTGAAGTAGAACTTCCTGAGCAAATAGAAGAGCTTTTTAACAATACATACGTAGACAATAGAGCTATTATGGGGCAGAACGCCTTAAATTATATAATGGCTCGAGAAGAAGTAAAAGATAAATTAGATAAAGCTTGGTTTCATTACTTAGTATCTGGGGAAGTGTATACTCACAGAGGTGTACGCGCAGGTGATCCTTTTTATGACGTTTTAAATCCTATAGACGTAGATTACGATCTAGATCCAGATTTAGAGTTTGTAGAAGATGGGGACTGGGCTTTAGTGCGTAAGTTTGTGCATGCATCAACTATTATTGATCATTACCATGAGTTTTTATCAGATGAAGAGATAGTTAGCTTAGAAGAGCCGCACGGTATGGGTAACTCTCATATACCTTGGCTATCTGTGGGAGCCACTGGGCCTAACGCTAATCAATTTAACAATAGACTAATTGAAGTTATCAATGTGTATTGGAAATCTAGAAAACGTATAGGATTTTTAACTTTTGTTGATCCCGATACCGGAGAAGAAGAAGAGATAGAGGTAGAAGACGGTTTTAGAATGCCTGTGGAACTTAAAGAACAAGGAGGTAAGATAGAGTGGTTATGGGTAAATGAAGTCTGGAAAGGAACTAAAATTGACGGAAGAATATTCGTAGACATTAATCCTATTTCTAATCAAAGGCAATCATTAGATAATCCGTCTATATGTAAGTTACCAATTAATGGTAGACGCTACTCAGACACAAATTCTGATAACATATCTTTAGTTAAATTAGGAATACCCTATCAATTAACTTATAACGTATATAAATATCGACTTGAACTCGCTATCGCTCGTTCAAAAGATATTATTGCTCAATTTGATATTAACATGATTCCAAAAAAATGGGACATGGATAAATTTATGTATTATGTTGAAGGTACTGGTATTGCGTGGGTTGATTACAATAAAGAAGGGGTACAATTATCTCCTCAACATCAATCAGTCCTTGATATGTCTATTAAAACTATTGAGCAATACATAGCTTTATTAGAAACTATAATGCAAGATTGGGAAAAGTTGTCTGGGGTAAATAGACAAAGACAAGGCCAAGTAGGAAGCTACGAAGGAAAGTCAACATCTCAGCAAGCTATTATACAATCTTCCCATATTACTGAAGATCTATTCCGTAAATTTAGCAGAATGGAACAAAGAGACTTGCAGGCGTTACTAGATTATTCTAAAGAAGCTTGGCTTAAAGGTAAAAAAGCATCTTTTATTATGCCTGACGGCACTACAGAATTTCTTGATTTAGAAACTATGAATCACATGGAGTCTGAATATGGAATATGGGTAACTGATTCTGGAGAAGAAACAGAAAAATTAGATATAGCTAAACAGATGAGTCAAGCTATGATTCAAAATGGTTTACCAGCGTCAGCTGTACTTGAGATGCTAGATAGTAAGAACTTTACTCAAATTAAGTCTAAACTAAAAGCAGCTGAAGCGCAGCAAGAAGAGTTAGCGCAACAGCAACAAAAAGCAGAACAAGAGCAGGCGCAAATGCAAATGCAAATGGAGGAAGCTAAGCTAGAGAATGAAAATATGAATAAGCAAAAAGATCGAGACACTCAGATTGAAGTTGCAGAAATTCATGCAGGATTAACTTCTGGTAAAAACGAAAATGACGCTTTAGCTAAAGATAGAGATCTTGATATAAAAGAAAAAGAACTTGGGATTAAAGAGCAGGATGCTTCTGAAAAAAACAGAGCAAACAAAGCAAAAGAAAGTAATGACCAAGTTAAAATATCGGAAGACTCCAAGAATGAAGATAAAAAGCTTAAAGCAGCTAAGAAAAAAGAAGCTAAGAAAGAATAATGGATACATCAAGTAAATTAGATTTAATACGCCAATCTATGGCGGGAGAATTAGGTAAGCCTGTATATGAAGCTATTCAAGAGATAAGTGCTCAGGAACAATCTCCTGAAACAGCGGCACCCTCTGAACAATCTTCGGTAGCTTCTCCTGCACCTTCCGCGCCTCCAGCATCTCCTTCTTTTTCTACAACTATATACGACAACAAAGGTGAGATGGTAACACCCTCCACTTCTGGTGTAGGATTAAATCAAACTATAGGATCTAAATCTGGTAGTATGATTCAACCTGGTGAATATAGAGATGGTGGTTTAAAGTACGAGGAAGGAGGGCCTAAGAAAAAACTAAAGAAAGGTACTAACATTAAACAGCTTCAAAACTTTTTAATTAAAAAAGGGTATGACTTAGGAGCGGGAGAAGGTAAAGCTATTACAAAAGGGATAGGATCTTTTGGACCTCAAACTAAAGCTGCTTTAGCTGCTTATAATAAAACACAAAGTTTTGACACGTTAAGAGCGCAAATGCCATCTCCTACGGATATAATCCCAACTAATGTTAAAGAATTCTTGAAAAGTACAGTACTTCCCAGCTGGGCGTATAATATGCTTGGTGATTTAGATGAAGAAAATTTAACTTTAAGACAAAGGGCTAAATTAACACAAACAGTAGACGAAGCTTTAAAAGAAAATAAATCTCAATTAGGTTATAAAGATAACTCAAATATGAAAGCATATGATGAGTTTGGATATTCTGATATGGGAAACACATCTGAGTTTTTTGATGTTGCAAAAAAATCACTTACAAGTCCTGCGTATAATTTAAAAACTACAATTGGACGTGCAAATATTATAGAAACTCCAGAGTATTATGATGACGAAGGTAATGTAGTAGCATCACAAAGATTTGTTAGTGACGAATATGATTTTAACGATAGCCAAGAAGCTGCAGATAGAACATTTACAGAAAAATGGACAGATATTCTTGGGGCTAAAAGCTTTCAAGCAGGAATGAGAGCTGTGGGTAGAAATTATGGTAATACTAAACCTAAAAATACTATGATTAGAGTCCAGGAAAAAGGTGGGCTTAGAAAGAAAAAGAAGTAGTAAAGTGCTATATAATAATAACACCTAAGAAAACTAACTAATATGTAAAAGTATTAAGTATATTATTTATTTTTGTTAACAGAAAAACCAACCAATATGAATGAAGATCACGATGAAATTGCATTAGACGACATCACTATAGACGATGTTGTTTCTGCAGAAACAGTAGATTCAATTACAGATGGAATTGATTTACCCGATGACGAGCCTCAAGAAGAAGAGGTAATAGAAGAAGAACCTCAAGAAGAAGAAGAGGTCAACGAAGATCAAGACGAGGTAGAAGACAGGCCTGAAGAAGATCAAGAAGAAGAAGAAGAAGAAGACGAGGATCCAGAACAAGATGGGGAACCAACTGTAGTGTCTGAGATTTTAGAAAAATTAGGGTATGAACCGTCTGATGAATACGACGACACTCCTGAAGGACTTCTTCAAATGACTAAAGATATATCATCGCAAATGGCAGATGATAGAATTGATGAAGTTTTAAATAACTTTCCATTAGTAAAACAGCATTTAGAGTATGTTTTACAAGGAGGAGAATCAAATAAGTTTATGGCTGCCCACGATCCGCGAGCGGATTACGGAGAGTTTGAACTAAATGAAAATGACACAGCTTCTCAAAAAGTTATTTTAAGTAACTATTTAGAGCTTAAAGGTCATGATAAAGAGTTTACAAATGAGTTACTAGAAGATTATGAAGATTCTGGTAAATTATTTAAAAAGGCTGCTGCGGCCAAAGATGCTTTAAGCAAGTATCAATCGCAGCAACGTGAGTCCATGTTTGAAGCGCAACGTGAAGAGACAGTAAAAAAGGAAGAGCAACAACAAGACTTTTGGAATGGAGTTGCTAATACTATTAAAGAGTCTCAAGAGTTTGCAGGGATAACAATTCCAGAGAGGGAGAAATCAAAGTTTTTTAACTATATTTCGACACCTGTGAATAATGAAGGTACTACACAACGAGATCTAGATCACACTGAAGCCGACATGGAAGTGAAGCTAGCAATTGATTACTTAATGTATAAAGGTTTTAATCTTAGTGACATTGTCAATAAGAAAGCTAATACAAAAAGTGTCAAATCATTAAGAGATAAAATTTCTAATAGAGATGAGTCACTTAAGAGCGCTAGAAAAGCCCAAAGACGAAAAGGTAAATTTGATGTAGATTCATTAGATCTCGACATTTAACAACGGCAATATTTAACTTTGCATATAAATTATTGAACAATGGCAATAAACGGAACTAACATTAGCGTACAGAAGAATTTTTATAACGATTCTCAAATGACTGATATGAACAGTCTTGCTAATGCGATGTTGTCTAAGCCTACTGAATTGTCTCCAATCATTACCCATTTATCGGGTAAAGAAGATAAACGTTTTCCTCTGTCCTTTTTAACTGAAGGTGTTGGTAACGTAAAGTCTATTGATAGGTTGGAATACGAATATCGTGTTAAGACACATTCTTTAAAGACTAGACCAATCGCATCAGTAAACGCAGGAAGCAACCTAGGATTAGGTGGCGGAACTTTTTACTTAACATTCCCAGATAAGTGGTTTGTTTTCCCTTACGTTTTAGTAAACGAAGCAGGTGAGCAAGTACGAATCATGGCGGAACCAGAGCAGGTAGGTAACGGGTACAAATACTTATGTAAATTAGTTAACCCTGATGTGGCAGCTAAACTTACTAAAGGAAATGTAGTTGGAGCTCTTTGGGCTCAAATGTACGCTCCAGTAGGAGTTGACTTCTCTCGTGGGAACGCATCTAACTGGGAGACTCCAGGTAGAGTTCGCAACAAGATTGGTACAATTCGTAAATCATATCACATGTCTGGTAATGCTAAAGACTTTGTAGCTGAATTTACTCTTCCTAAAAAAGGTGGCGGATCTACAAAACTTTGGATGGATTACGAGGAATACACACACATGCTTAACTTCAAAGAAGAGTGTGAAATGTATTACTGGTACGGACAAAAAACGTATGACGCAAAAGGATCAACTCAAATGAAAGACGAAAACGGCCAACCGGTTGTTATTGGACCTGGACTTTTAGAGCAGATCGTAAATCGTGATACATATTCGACTCTAACTGAGGCGAAGATTAAAAACATTATTGGTGACTTATTCTACGGAATGTCTGACACTAATAATAAGCAAATTACTTTGTACACCGGTACTGGTGGAGCTCGTGAATTCGATGAAGCTCTTAAAGGTCACTTTGGTGCAACAAATAATTCGTGGAAAACAGGTGGTGAAAATCGTTTCATTACAGGTTCTGGTCGTAACTTAGGTATGTCTGGTTACTTTACTTCTTATGAGCACATTGATGGTCATACAGTAAATGTAGTTAAATTACCAATGTTTGATCATGGTCCTATCGCACAAACTCGTGCAAAGCATCCTGTTACAGGGTATTCTCTTGAATCTTACCGTATGGTATTTGTTGATCAGTCTAATTATGACGGACAAGCAAACGTACAAATGATCTCTAAGAAAGGTCGTGAGATGATGAGATGGTGTGTAGCTGGTTCTGTTGTACCTCGTGGATTTGACTCTGGTTCTGCTAGAGCTTCTGACGTGGATGGTGCATCGGTACATATGTTGAAAACAGCAGGTATTGTATTAAAGAGATTTGATACTTCACTTGACATCACATGTGTAGCATCATAACAAGGCGTTAATCGCGTGTCTATATATTGGTTTTTTGGTTAAGTTGTGGGGGAGTAATCCCCCACTTCTTTTAACTTTTAAATAGGGGGAATTATTCTTTATACCTCACCTAACTAAAAAAGAACTATAATTATGAGTAAAAAAGTATTTTTAAGGCGTAAGGAGATTAATAATCACTTACCAAAAGAAGTGTTAGCTGAAGCTGTAACTAAACTAAGTAGTGTTTTTGTAAACAGACAGCCACTTAAAGGGTTTTCACCCTCTGATGAAAAAAAATATCTAAATGGAATTTTAGATGTTTCGCCAGACCATGTTGATTGGCCAAAACATACAAAAGAATTTTGGGCTAACTTAACAGTTCCTGTAGGATTTACAGGAGTTGAATTAGAAGTAGGATCCCATGAAAATGGAGAACCTATAAGTATTATGGATTACATCAAGTACAACTTTGCAATTAAGCATCCTCATGTAGGAACTACTGAAGCAAAGATGAACGAAATAGGTGGAAGATTCTATATACAAGATACTTCAAGAGATGAATTAAAAAGATTCAATGAAATTCAATTTAAGAAAGATGCAGATAAAGAATATATCAAAGTGTCTTCTGATTTAAAGAATATGAAGAGAATCTTACGTTTGCTGGGAGAACATATCAATCCTGATACATTGTCTCATGAGCAAGTAGAAAATGCGTTGTACGATCTAAAAACAGCTAATCCTAAGCAATTTTTAAAGGTTGCACAAGACAAGCATTTAGAATCAAAAGCTGAGATAGATGAAATGATTGAAGCTGGCGTGCTAAGAAAAATAGGAAACCAAGTTATTTTTATTGATGAAATACTAGGAGATACTATTGATGATACTGTAATCTATTTGAAAAACAAAAAGAACTCAGGAAAATTAACTACTTTACGAGCAAAGCTTAAAGAAGTAGCAGTTTAATGTAATGTAATAATATACTAATGGATATTAATGAAATGCATTTGGCGGTTCAGCAAGGAGTGGATAAGATTAATTCATTCCAAGCTGACACGCTTTTATCTGAAGAAATTGATTTAGAGTTAAATAAATCTATAGAAAAGTTTATTAATTTAAAGTATGGTAAAAATAATATTTACCAAAAAGGGTTTGAAGAATCTCAAAAACGTATTGACGATCTTAGGACGTTAGTAGTAGAGCAAGAGTTATTGTTTAATTTTCATGATGTATCTCCTAATAATACGTTTGTATATCAATCTACAGACTTACCTGAAGATTACAGATATTTAATTAAAACTTTAGCTGCAGTAACTTATGAACGATCTTGTACTCCGCTGACTTTAAGCCAGCAAAAAGGTAAAGATCCTATTAAAAATTCTAAAAAACTACTGTGTTCTCTTAAGTTTACGCAGCAAGATGATATTCATTCTGCATTAGGAGATCCCTTTAATACTACAAAAAAATCTAAACCTTTGTTTATTTTTCAAGACAATATCATACAAGTGTACACTAATGATATATTTATAATAAAAAGTCTAAAATTAACGTACATTAAAAACCCAGCTAAAGTTTCGCTATCTTCGAGCAGCAATTGCGATTTAGCTGATCATACTCACCAAGAGGTAGTTGACATGACTATTAGCAGTATTTTGGAAGGTATTTCGGATCCAAGGTATAAGACTCAACAAGCTGAGTTAAGTAAAAACGAATAAAACATTTTATATTATATTAATTTAAATTTTTGTCACATATGAGACATGTAATAGTAGGAAAAGACGTCGCAGGACCATTTACAAGTGCAGCCGCAGGCGCATTAGTTATGCTTTATAAAGACGCAAATGGAGAGCCAGCATTGGTTCAAAACAGTGTATTAGCAACAATAAAAGCAGCAGATACTGAAATTAAATTTGGTATTTTAAAAGAAGCAGCTTCAGTAAGCTTAGCTCTTTTAAATGAATCTGAGTGGTTACTTCCATCAGAGGTAGTAAAATCAAATAATTTTTACCCAAGAGCTTATGTAGCCGCGGTAGATCAAGTTATAAAGCATAACTTTAGTGCAGCAGCAGCTGCAGCAACTGACGAATGCTCTTTTAAACTTATTTTTAGTGATACCGGGTTTGAAAGATTTGATACTTCTGGGTTCCAATTCTTAATGGGAGCAACTGTAGATACAGCTGCAACAAATTTAGCAGCAGCAATTAACGCTCAAATACTTGTAGGCGGATGCCCTAAAGTAGCATCAGCTGCTGTAGATGGATCTGATGCTTCTCAAGTTAACATTACGTTAGCAGCAGGAGCTAGAGCATCAGTAGCATTTGACGCTCAAGGGTCAACTGCTGCAATGGAAACAGTAGCCGGAACAGCTTTTGCTTTTGGTCACGGTACTTACGACGAAGTTGTAAAGAAAGAAAAAGAGCAACTTGGTAGAGATGTAAGTAACTACGATCGTTACACAGCATTACCTGCTGAAGAAGTTCTTAATGCAGTAGTTGGTGGAGAATATCATTCTTATGCATTTACAATTGGTAACAAGGCTCAAGGGCAAATTAGAGGTGTAGATAACATGAGAAGCTATCAATTGTATTTCCCTAAAGGTGGAAGTTCATATTTAGATGGTGAAAATGGTACTGAACACACTGGTACTGAAGAAGAATTAGCTTCTTTCTTTATTGGTTTAGGTGCAATTGACTGGGCTGAATTAGGATAATCTTAATTAACATAAAGGATGTAAGGGAACTGGTTTCCCTTATATTCTTTTTTTAAATTTTATATATGGCTGTTATAATGAATCCAACTCCTAGCGGAGATTGTAAAGCAATGATTGTGTCTTTTCAAGGGCTACTATCAAACGTAAAATATACAGTTGATTTAAAACACGTTGAAACTGGGGAAACATTTACTCAAGGATCTGTTAACGCATCAGCTGATGCCTTTTCTTGGAGTGGATTAAGTACTGGAGGTGTTTATGAAGTTACTTTAACTTCGCCTTCTCCTACGGGAGAAATTACTACAATGAAACGATATGTAGTATCTACATGTTCTGTTGACAAATGTTTAGTTTTGTTAACAGATAAATTATTAAGTTGTGACTGTACAAGTCCAGCGTGTTCCGCTTTACTACAAAAAGCTCAAAAAATATTATTACTTATTAGATCCTCTGAAGCTACAGCTGCTCGAATTACTCGAGAAGAGGATAATGTATTAGTTACTGATGCGCAAGCACAGTACAAAAAAGCTGTTCAATTTTGCGATAATGATTGCGATTGTGGGTGTTAATAACTAAATAAATTATCTTTTCTGATGGCTATAATACTAGCAAAAAAATTCGATCATAATTCAAGTGCAATACAAGTTATACCCTCAGATAGAGTAGGCTATGATGCACCAGTACTTGGGACAACTTATAAGTTTGCACTTTCAAATGAAGGTCAACCTCTAACCGAAGAAATACTTAATTCTACATTGTGTTTTGGTACTGATATTTGTAATGTTCGTATAAGAGTTGTAGCTGAATTAGGAAGAGATATATATGGTGTGAATATAATTTATCCTGATACTTTTTCACAATGGCCATCTGAATGTAAACTTGATAGGACTATTTTTACAAAAGGATCAGAATTAATTGCAGATAGCGGTATACTTGGTATTACAACTGGGGACGCACAAAACAAAGTTAATACAGCTACTACAGCAGTTGGGTACACAGGGGCAGAAATTTTTACTTATGCTAATGCCTGTGATCAGGAACTTGCTTTTAATTATAGTGGTAGCACAGAGATAGGTTCTCCTGAATTTTGCCAATTTGATGAGCTTTCAAAGCTATCTGCGCAAGAGATACAAAGAATAACAAATGACTCAAATAGAGACGTAGCTTTCGTTGCAATAAATTACCAAGAAACAGCATGCGGTACATACCAATTCTGGATTGACTTGTCTCCTCAGATTATTCCACATTTTCAATATATTTTATGGGATTTATCTTACGATGGATCGAGTTTTAATAATGAAGTGTCTGGAGTAAACGGACCTTTAGTAACACTTTCTCCAAATACTACTACTACAATAGCTTTTGTAGTAGTTACATCTTATGCTTCGTATCACGGCAACACTACTATTACTGTGGGAGGGTGTGTAGATGGGTGTACCGACCCTACAGCAGATAATTATAATTCTGCAGCTAATAATAATGACGGTAGTTGTCAATACAGAGTAGTAGGGTGTACAGATTCAAATGCAACTAACACTCATGCGTACGCTACAGTAATGTGCGGAACTAGTTACGATGCCGCATCTGGAGCTGAAGGATACTGTTGTCTATATAATGGATGTACAGATCCCGTTGCACTAAATTACGACCCTTCAGCAACTACTGATGATGGTAGTTGTGAATATAAAACTGCAGTTTATGGCTGTACAGATACTGGGGCTTGGAATTATAATTCAAATGCAACAGTAAACGAGACTAGCGCTTCAGATAGTTCAAACCCTTGTGTTGCTAAGAATTTTGGATGTTTAGATCCATCAGCTTCGAATTATAGTGCAGAAGTTGCTTCGGGCGTTAACATGCACAGAATTACAGACTGTGATTATGAGGCATGTACAATTGCTGCAGCCTCAAATACTAGCACAGGTATAACTGTCTCTAACTTTACAAATACAAAATCAGGAGCAAATGGTGGCTATGGATTTTTTCCTGTATATGCAGGATCTACCTCACCAGTGTTAATATCATCTTCTGGTAATGATCCAGCTGGTGACGCAATACCAAACTTAGTAAACAACTCAGATTTATGTACTTTTCCTATAGCGATAACTGAGCCTTGTGTGGCACCAGTAATATTAGATAGAAGCGTAGGACAAGTAGATTATAATTATATTTATAATGCTACAGCTCTTACTGATGGAACACATCAATTATCAAATGTTAGTGGAAAAGCATGTATTGATGATTTAACTCAGTATAGTAGTGAAACATGGGCTGGAACAGCTTATAAAAAATTTACTGGCGAAAGAGTAAAGGTACAAGTAATTAGTTGTAATAATGCTATATTATATTTAAGTCAGCCAAGCACAAGAGGAGAAGTTGTTTATAAGACGACAGGTTTAACTGATCCGGCTGGTTCTCCAACAGCTACTTCTGGTGGTAACACTTTAACAGATATTTATACTTTAGAGTCTGCGGAAGCTATATCCGCGGCAGCTGCTGCAGGTAACTGGGCGGGAACAATAACCTCTTCTGTGTATTATTACTTTGTTATAAAAAGTACGGTAGAAGATCCAATAGATGGATTAATTTTAAATACAGCTGCAGGTGCCCCTATCTCAAATTTAATACCTGGTGATAATGTTGCAAAAATAACGTACCACGCTGGATACTACATCCCTTCTTCAAACAATACAAGTACATTTCAATCTGCATCTACTAATACAGATATTCCAACAGGTTATAGACCTGGCACAAATGCAGCAGGAGAGATATTAAATAACTCATCAGCTTCCTGTTCTGGAACAGCTAAAGATGTTATGTACACTGTGTATCAAGTTGAAGTACTAGATCCATGCGTAGCTACAGAGATTGATTTTTCTAGCATGTTTAGTTGTACAGTAATTGGGTGTACAGATGCAACTACCACTAACCCAGAGACTGGCTTAACAATTAATGAAAGTAACTATAATATATTAAATACTGCAACTAATGTAACTTCTTCTATTAGCGGATTAACTTCTGCTACTATAGCAGCTTCAGATTATGTTGCAGAAGGCGGGTGCTACCATTTAGCATGTACAGACCCTCTTTACACAGAGTATGATTCAAGTGCTACTGCAGTTACTGATAGTACAAAATGTTTAAATTTAAAAGTATCTGGATGTACAGATTCAAACGCTAACAACTATAATCCATTAGCAAATATTAATCAAACTACTACTGGTAGTATATTACCTGGAGACTTTAATAACAGTACGGGATTAGCTGAAGATACTTACGAAACTTGGGCTAACGATACTGCTCAAGGGTATAATGGGTGGCTATTTGGTGGAAACCCACTTCCTTTTAACGTAGTTGAGGGAGGTTTAGAAAAAGTAGTAGGGCAAGGCCAGTTAAGATATTTAAGCATCCCTGTAAATATAAATTCTACATATACAGTTAGTTTTAAAATAACGCATATAAGCGGATCTAAAGATTTTAGTTTAGATTTTCTGTTAGGTAACGGATCAACAATAACTCCAGCAGGTACAAACATTACTAGCGTAGTAAGTGGTACAGCAACTACGTTTACTCAAACAGGAGTTACTTTTAACGATGCGCAAGTACAAATAAACGTTATAACTGCGGCAGATGCAGTATGTTATATTCATTTTATTGAATTAGTACCTAATAACGCTTTAGTAGATCCATGTGATTATTCTTTAGATCTTCCTCCTGTATATGACTTATGTAGTTATACTGTAAATGCTAGCGGAACTACAGTTCCTGGTATATTTGAAAATGTTTATAATAGCGATTTTGCTGCTTATCAAGCGGCATTCCCTGTTTTACCAAATTTAGAAACTCTTCTTACTCCAACAGACGTTACTTCTAATTATAGTTTAGGGGTATTTAATGATGGCGGAAATTGTTTAGAGGATAGTTTTACTGTATTTCAGACAGTAGCTGACCTTGTAGGTAACGTAAATATCAATCATAATAGACAAACCCCTTATACTGCAGAAAAAGTTAACGTAATTAATACTACAAACTCTATATTAACTTTTAATTCAACTACTGCGCAAGTTAACTATACTATAGATAATTTTAAACTTAATAATGTATCTAAAGCAGGAGCGCTAAAAAACGTGCACCCTGTAGGAGTTGAATCTCTATTAGATTATTTAGAGCAAAATGGGTATACAGCAGAAATTACCCGCAATGAAATATTTAATGTACGGTTTGATAAAAGTATAAGATTAAAAGTAAACCCATTACGATGCGAGATTCCAGGATCTTGTGCAAATGATGAGGTGTGGACTAACGAAAAAGCTTATACTTTTGATGAAATTTGGTACATATTAGAAGATACTATTGCTGGGTTAGAAGGGAGATTTACAATAAAAGATCCTAATGGGGATGTATTTATGCCAGAATTCCAATTCAACGGTATAGCTCCTTCGCCAGGGTTTACAAGTAATTTTTTAACTTCCCCTAATCGCTATTCGTTTATACCAGAACCTGGATCAGCAGAAGCTGTTCAATACCCAGATGGCTATATGTATTCAGATATGACTGGATGCAATTCTTCTTATAAAATTCCTAGCTACACTGTTTTATCGTTTTATCCTAACAAAAGATTGTTAAACAAGTGTTCTGCGGACACACTAAATATAGCCGCATACATTGAGACCGCTCCATCTATAGTCAACTTTGGTTGTATGGATCCGGCAGCAGCTAACTATGATGCTAATGCTCAAGCAAACACTGCTGGATATTTAAATAATAGTGAATGTGTGTATTTTGTTGTTGGAGGGCCTGGAGTTGGACCTACAATTGAGATTGAAGAACCGCTACCTAGTGGGTGTTCACATGATTACGTTGTGTCTTTTACTGGTAGTAATGACGGTCCTTATTCAAATTCTGTACAAGCTCAAATAGATATAACTTTATCTCAAACGTATAGTTCAGTAGACGGAACGCAAGGAACGCAAGAACTTGGAGTAATAGAAAGTTGGGAGGCTTGTGAAGAAGGATTTGAGTCTGATGACGAAGGTACATACTTTACTCTTCCTATAAGTTATAATCCTGTAGACACAACAAGTCTTGGAGTTATTACAGAATTAGTACCTTCTGGAGACTTTGCAATCGCCGGGGCTAATTGGCTAAATGAAAACAACGAGGCAGAATTTTGTGTAACAATAACTCAATCTTATCCTACGTTAGTTTATACTGATTCAAATGGAGTTGAGCAAACCGGATTAAGTTTAACAACAGAGAAATGCTTTTTTATACCGCAAGTTGTGTACGGATGTACGACTGAAGGACAGTTTAATTATGATAGTGATAGTACTTGTATAATAACTCCAGGACTTGATGGAGAATGTTATCCAGTTATACCAGGATGTTTAAATGAAAACGCATTTAATTCAAATAACGGAGCATTGGCAACTGCTGGAGGTGTAGGAAATCCTCTTGCTGTTGTTGGATCGACTTTTACTAATAACTATTTGACTGACGTAAATACAGATAATGGAACTTGTATACCAAGCATTACAGGATGTATGACTCAGTCTGCAGTTAATTATAATCATGCTTTAGTTGCAGGAGTAGATGTAAATTATAACGATGGTTACACTACAGCGTCTCACAATTTACCAATAAATGTAAATATATCAGATTCTACATACTGTTATTTTTGTAATGGTATTCCTAATATTACTAGTATAACTGAAAGTTTTAATACTACTCCAGACGCAGCAGGTACTGAGAATGATGTAATGTATTCGTTTAGTACTAACGGAGATTTTGATGCTGACAATGCAGCAGTAGACTCGACTACCCCGTACGTAATTACATTTAATTATATTGCTACTACAGCAATAGGGACTGCTAACCCTACTATATTAACTGTACGCAGCTCTGAAGTTTCTGAGTTTTATACTCATTTTTACTTAGATAATAGCAGTAACACAGCTCCATACTTTTTAAATGCAGGAGCTCAATCTTTGTATAGCTGGTCTGTAACTTTTAGTTATAATTGGGGAGAGTTAAATAACGAAGCTGAAGATATAGCAAATAGATGTATAGGAGATAACAATCAAACTATTACTCATGTTATCAGCCTTAGTGGAGCTCCAGAGTATGTTTCAGGATGTACAGACGCAACTGCATTTAATTACAATCCTAATGCAACAAATGACGATGGTAATACTTGTATCGATATAGTTTACGGATGTAATAATGAGACTGCTGCAAATTATAATAATTATAATGAGGGGAACATTTCAGAAACTTCGGCAGGTACAGGAACAGATGTAAATACTCAAATAACTCCTACTAATGATCCATCTAATTATACTGACTTTCAATGTCAGTTTGTAGGATGTACTGATTCTTCAGCTGATAATTACAATCCTAATGCTACTACAGGAGATTTAAATGCAGGAGATTCAACTAGCGATACGTCGCCTAATTATTGCAAGTTTAGTGGATGTACAGATAGCTCTGCTGATAATTATCAATCTTATTATAATGTTGATGATGGGTCATGTCAATTCTCTGGATGTACAGACTCAACTGCAACTAACTACGATGCTTCTGCAAACGTAGACGACGGTTCGTGTTTTTTAAACGGCTGTATGGACCACGGATTGTGGCCAGAAGTTTCTACAGGAAGTTTATCAGGGGTTGCAAACACTGTGTTAAATTCACATAACTCTCAAAACATTTCTAGTCCATTCCCAGGAACTGCTGCTGACAACTATAATTCTTCGGCAACGCAACATACTAAGACATGTCTATATACTGGCTGTACGGATCCTACTGCTATTAATTACGATACTGGGTACACTGCAGCAGATAATTCTACGTGTATATATCCTGGATGTATGAATAGCAGTAACCCTGTAATAGTAGGAAGTGATTTAGATTTAACTGGTCAGTATACAAATTACAATGCAAATGCTAATAGCAATAACTGCAAAGGACCAAATCAATCGTTATCTGGGCAAATGACTATAGCGGATTTACCATATGGATCCCAACCAATAACTTGGTTAGGCTCTGCTCAACCAGGAGGATGGATTCCAGGAGTAAGTGGAAAATACACTATATCTCCAGACACTACAGAAGGGTATGCAACTGGTGTTAAAATAACTGCACTAACTGGAGCTACCATAACTACTAATGAAATAAATGTAAGTATCCCTATTACAGAAGATACTACAATTACAACTGGTCCGCAGATTTCAGCTATTGGGGGTACTAAATTACACCCAAATACATCTTATATAATAACGTTTAGCGCTACAGTAACGCAAGCTGCAGATGTGTTTTTTGAAATAACTTCTCCTGCTTCTCCCGCTATTATGGGATCATCAGCACCTAATTTTGTTGATGCAGAGTCTACGTACTCAATAGATTATACCGCATTATCGTTAACTAATCCTGGAGGAGCTAATATTAATACAATACCTTTACCAGGAATATCTATACCATTTAACATAAGTTCAGGACTTGTAGTTACCCCTGTTCAAGCTGAGAGCTCTGTAACAAGTGTTGCAGCAAATCAGAATACATTAAGTACATATACTATAAACTTTAAAACAGGAGTTTCTCATACAGATAGATTAGTAAATTTCACAGTTCGAGGTTTGCTTGCAACTCATTCAGTAATTATACACGAGATAACTTCGATTGTTCAAAATTTATGTCCTGATGTAACTAGCGATTCTGCTGATGATTCAATTAAATGTTATTTACATGGTTGTGGGATCGATGGTTTATACCCTCCTGGTCACGCAGACGCCGGCTTACCGTGGGCAACAAACTATAGTGACCTAGTTACTTACAGCCTTGAAGCTGGAGAAACTGGACCTAATGGAGAGCAAGGATGTAAAAGAGGTGGATGCATGAATCAGTATGCAGATAATTACGATCTTTTTGCAACGTTTGATGATGGAAGTTGTACAATAGATATTTGTACAGATCCAGCTTTAACTATTAACAATGAAAACGCAGAAAATTATTTAATCTCAGATTCTGATAACACTAATTTAAGTGTTGGCACTGTAGTAGATCCTAATCATCTAGATTATACTGGAATTCTTTTTAATGATTCTGGATGCGTATGGTTAGGTTGTACAAATGAAGCGTCATTTAATTATGATGAGCAGGCAACAACAGATACTACATTAAATCCAGTACACACAACTTCTTGTGACGCTATAGTTGAAGGTTGTACAGATGTACAAGCTTACAATTATAATGATACTAATGATGACGGTATCGCAAATGACCCTGCTGTAAATACAGATGATGGTACTTGTTGTGCTAATTTATACTACGAAATTAATGGTGTTGGTAAATACAATGTTTTAGGGACAGGGTCTCAAGGCAGTGATTTATTAAGCACTACTAGATATACAAAAGTGCATTATTCAAGTCTTGGAGCTAACACTGTTACAGATACAGCTACTCAATTTGTAATTACTGCTCCTTCAGCTGGAGTTAATGCAGGGGGACTTATCTATCCGTTAGCTGAAATTAATGACGGTAATCCTAATAATTTATACGGAATAAATGCTGTAGGACTTGAAACAAATAATATATACAATTTATCTGCAACTAATGTGTACACAGGAGGAGAAGATAATGCAACATTCCTACTTAAAAAATCTGATGGTAGTACTACTACTATAATTGAAACAATAGCGTATGCTGCTACTCAAAATATTAATATTGATTTTGAATATAACGCTACACATCAATACTATTTTGAGTGGGCAAATATAAGTAATAACGCGATAATAACATTTAGTAACTTTGAAATTAAAAAACACACAGCTGTTTATCCATTAATTTCGCAACTTAATTGTACAGGAGTTGCTACAGTAGATGTTGCGTTTGACCCATTATATGATATAGATCCTATAACTTCTTTAGGAGGAAGTGGGGCAACTTCAATGACAATAACAACTCATCCGCCTACATCAGCAGGAAGTCCAACGGCGGATTACAATACAACTATATTTACGTATAGCAATGTATCTTGGGGGCAATTAGATCAAGCTAATAGATCTGAGTTAATAAATTCTACTGCTTATGCTGCAGGTAGTTGGACAGCAGAATCTAGTAATTCTGTTATAACAACTCCTACTGCAACTTCAGTTAAAGTTACTGCAGGATCAGGAGCAGGAGATACGGGTATGTACGCTATGCTAAATACAGCTGGAATAGCTGAAGATTTAATAGCTGGTGGAGGATTAAACCACATGAATACTGGGTATTTAGATAACGATAATTCTGGGCAGACTACTTGTTACACTTTAGAGTTTATTTTAACTACTGATGATAGTAATGTAGAGGTCGATGTTACGGACGGAACTAATGTTTTAGCTACTAGTACTGCTGGGGTAAGCTCTTCAGTTCGTAGGATGCTATTTAGTGTCCCTACAGGAAAAGAAGATGACATTAGAATTCAATTTGATTCATTATCTGAAAATAAATATGCAGAAATAAGCGCAATAAGTTTAAAAAGAAGTTTCCCTCTTGGAATATATGATACTGCAAATTCAAGTAAAGGTGTAGCGTCATTTGTTAAAATAACATTTACATATCCTAATGAATCAGGAACTTTAGCCGGCTGCACATATACACAAACTATTGTAGTGTCTGGTACTTGTCAGCAAACTTATGGGTGCACAGACAATGGTTTAGAACCAAACGGAGCTCAACTTATAAATGATATTGGATCTGATGGTTTAGCAGCTTTTAATTATAATAATTTGGCTAATATAAATGCAACATCTGCGTCTGACGCAACAGATCCTTGTGTAGCTAAAGTTTTTGGTTGTACGGATTCTACTGCCTTTAATTATGATTCATCTGCTAATGTAAATCAACATAGCGAAACTAATACAACTTCTCCTTGCTACCCTAAAGTATTTGGATGTACTGATTCTGCGTCTCATAATTATAATAATTATTGGAATAATAATGTAGGAACTGGTGATACGTTTAATCAAAACTTCCATAACGTTATAGATGGTGCTCCTTGGGTAAGCGGAAGTAGTCTTGGTACTGAATATACAGCTGCTGATAAATTTTCTATGCAAGAACCATTACGTGGAGAAGATCCGAATCCTAGTACGATGGTACATCAACTAGAAAATAGTATAACTGGTCCAAGTGGGTTTGTTTACACTACAACAACTGCCCCTGCTGGTTTTGGGGATTACCCTCAGCCTTTAACAGGAGTTAGAGGTATTGATGTTAACACTTCTATTAGTAGTGGGCCTGGTTCATGTGTAAGCATAGTTCGAGGATGTATGGATTCAACAGCTACAAATTATAATTCAGCTGCTAATCAAGAATTTTCTCCATCTAATTGTTGCTACGACTTAGATGTTGCTGATACATACTTAGGACCTTTACCTATAGTTACTGAAGAAGTTTGTGAAGCAAAACCTTATGTATACGCTGATTCTGGAGCTTACTCTGGAAATATCTTAGTTAATGTAAAATTAGGTACTGCGCCTATTCATGAAGACATTCAAGCCGCATCTGCAGTTTATACAATTACGTCTAAAAATAGAGCAGATACTGTAATAGATACTGTAACTACTAGCTACGCTGCTTTAAAACCAGGGCAACCGGGTATAAACATTAAAACTTATAAATATGCGTTAGATAGTCAAGCAACTTTAGAATCTGCTTACTTAAACAATAACACTGCTAATAGTGCGTTCCCAACTAGTCATACAGGAAATGATGATAATAGAGCTAGTAAAATAACAGTATCAGTTTCTTACGAGTCGCCATACGAAGCAAGTCCATCAGGAAGCACTGCTAATGCAGGGTTTAATCCTTGTACTTTAGCAAGTCAAGATGTTAGTTTATTACCTTCAATAGGTACTGTAATTGATGGCGGAATAGTGTACAAAACTGATGCAACAAATGATCATGTTTATATAGCATCTTTAGATTCTGTAGCTAACTCAAAATGGGGGTGTGTAGGTACAAACGTTTCAGGAGCAACTTCAACAGCTATAGGTGGAGGTCTTGCAAATACCACCGCAATAGAAGCCGCGTGCACTACAGCTAATACAGCAGCAGACAGAGTTACTAACTTGGTGCAAGATACTTTTACAGATTGGTATTTACCGTCTACAGGAGAGTTAGAAGAAATATATACAAATTTAAAAGCAACCGGATTAGTAACTAGTCTTGAAGGGCAATATTGGAGCTCAACTCAAGTTGATGCAAACACTGCAAAAACTATATCTCTTACTGACAAGACAAACAGAGATGTTTCTAAAACTACTGAAGCTAAAGTATTAGCTGTAAGAAGAGTTAACGGAACACACATAGGTTCAAATCCAGCATGTAAATCTCTTTATGGATGTACAGATCCAAATTTTCTTGAATATTATGCAACACCTACACTTAATGCAGATAGTGCTGGCGCTTTAATAGATAACGGAACATGTACTACTCCAGCAATAATAGGGTGTGCTAATAGTAATTACGCAGAACACTACGATGATACTACAACTGAGATTTTAAATCAAGGTGTAAGCTCTAACCCATTTAATTACCCGGTAGTATTGTACACTTCCTATAGCGGAACTAGTGTTAATGTTAATGATCCTACAGCATGTACTAATGTACTTGTTCCAGGCTGTACAGATTTTACTAAGACAAACGCTTATGGGCCTACAGTAGGTACTGGAGCAGATGGTCAAGCACTATTTGGTAATGCCGGTGTTCCAGCAGGAATTTCCCTTACTTACACGAATAAATATGGAGTTTCTGTTACAGAGTCTTTTGACTACTACAATGCAAGTAATGGAGCGTGTGGGAATCCTGCGGTATTTGGGTGTACAACTAAGTTTAGTGATTCTATAACATATACAGATATTGAAACTGATGTTGATGTAACTATAACTCCATCTCACTGTGCTTACACTAGCACAACAAATATTGTTAACAACAGTCTTTGTACTAGTGTATATGGTTGTACAGATGAAAATTATAGTGAGTATACTTACTACGATGCTGGGTGTAATGCAACAGCAAGCTCTGATAATGCAGGTGTTGTGTGTAAAAATGAATTAATTCTAGCATGTACAGACATGAATTATTTAGAAGGAATTGTAAATCCTTTTGCAGTTTCTACGCCGTCTATGTGTCTAACACCAAAAGTTTCAGGATGTACTGATACAGCTTACGCAGAGCACTACTTATCTTTTAATGAAACGGGGCAAATTAATAATTTTGATCCTCTTCCAGGAACAAACACTACAGGAGACACAAGCCTTAACAACGGTAGTTGTATTAATTTAATAGGATGTACAAACACAGATTACATAGATGCATATAACAGTAATAGCTATGGTACTATAACTGGGGATGGCGTGGCTATAGAGAATGGAGGTAATGGGTATACACTCGGCCAAACTTTATATACAGGTATAAATAATGCTACCCCTGCGTTTACTTACTCTTTATTTTCAGCTTCAAATGGAACTTATGGAAATATAAATTCTGGATGTCAGGGAGATCTTCTTATATCAGGATGCGCATTAACAAATTCTACAAATTATGTAGCAAATGCAAATATACCGTGTACACCTGCACTTTCAAATAACGAGTGTTGTTACGAATCCATACCAGGATGTACTGATGCAGCTGCTTCTAATTTTGACCCAACTGCAACTGATGATGACGGTTCTTGTAGTCCTCACATAGCAGGTTGTACAAACCCAGAATCACCTTCATACAATGCTCAAGCTACTGCGGGTAACCCTACAGCAACTAGTGCTTGTATTGAAAATATATATGGATGTATTGAATCTACTGTAATAGGCTTAGATAATGTTTCTACCGCTTCATATCCTTGTGTAGAGCCAGGATCTAATACACCTGGATGCTACCAACAAGGATACGCACCTGGAAATGGAGTACCAATAACAGCTCCAAATACAGATTTTTCAGACCCTACTTATAAAGGAGATTTAAATTGCTACCCTCTTATTGTTGGGTGTACAGATGCGACAGCACTTAATTTTAATCAAACTGAAACGGCAATTAATGCTAGTGCTACTATATTACCTGCTATACCTTTAGATACAAGTATAAACGCATTATTTATAAATGTAAACTCTGCCTGTACTAATTGTTGTGAGGCAAGCATTAATGGGTGTACAGACTCTACTGCTAATAATTATAACTCATTAGCAACAGTTGATGATGGTACTTGTACTTATGTAAGCGGGTGTATGTCAGAAGCTGCTTGGAATTACAGCTCTACAGCTACGCTTAATGATGGTACTTGTGAATTTTGCCAACAATTTGATGTTACTCATATTATCACAAAACCAACAAAAGCAGATTCTACAGATGGTATTATAGAGCTATCTATTGATCCAAACATAGGGTACAATATAACTTGGACAGTTGGAGGTCTTCCAGATTCAGATTATGATGGCCTTACCGTTTTAACAGGTTTAAGTGCTGACATTGATTATAGTTATACTATTTACGATACTGTAAATACTAGTTCAGGAGTAAGTGCTACTTTCTGCCAGTTAGCTGCTAATACTACTACAGATACTATTGTATTATCGCCAGATGATTTTGGATGTACTGATTCAACTGCGCCTAATTTTGATGCAGATGCATCTATTGATGATGGAAGCTGTATTATTAATGGTTGTACTGATAGTACTGCAACTAATTACAATGCTGCAGCCAATACAAATGATGGTTCTTGTGTGTATGCTTTAGGATGTACAGATTTAACAGCATGTAATTATAATACAGATGCAGTCTCAGACGATGGTACTTGTATTTATCCAGTTGGACATTACAACTGTGACGGGCTATGTAATAACCCTGTAGATGCAGATTTATACCCACATCTTGCAGGCTATTGCGAAGAAGATGTATCGGAAGGATGTGTAGACGTAAATGCTCTTAACTTTACTGGTAGAACTGTTACATCTAGATTAAATATTAATCCTGAATCTCCAAGTCAAATTGCAGCAATACCAATTGCAGTTAAAGATGATGGTACATGTGTATACTTAAATGAATGTGTACCAAAAGATATTTACAGTATTCAAGATGCTCTTAAAAAAACTATTTCAGATCTTAGTAAAACCGTTTATACTCAAATGCGAACTGGTATGCTAGATGGTGTTGATATGGAAATACTTTGGAAACTTCAATTAATTGACTATACTTTAAATAGAACTGGTAATGCTTCTTTATTTAATTGTCAAGATTACAGCCACCTAGGAAAAGTAACATACTCAGAAGGTGTTGTAGATTCTCTAAATTATTTAGATAGATTTCTTACCTTTGCATTTAAACATGGTGATCAGCATTTTGTGCAAGTACAAAACGCTAGGATTGCTAAGTTAAAAGTATCAAAGTTTAAAAATAATAGAAACAAAAAACGAAATTAAGATGGCACAAGAAATGATTACATTAAATCAAGCTAAAGGTGAACACTTAGAACTACTCAAAGGGTTGTGGAGTGCATCACATTTAAAAGGTAAAGATTTAAGTATACTAATTACTGATAATGCGTTATTATTAAAAACAGCATTAAATGATTTATTGTTTGTAAACCCAACAGATGAATTTGAAGCTGTTGCTAGAGCGATCTCTAGACTTCAAAAAGCTAAAGAAGAAGGGTGGGAGGCGCAAGTAATCCAGTTAGAAAATGATAATCAAGAGTTAATTGATGCAAGAAAAAACGAAATAGCAGAGATGAAAGCTGCATTAGAAGTAGACTTAGAGATAGAATTAAAAACTATTCCTCAAGATTTATTTCCTGATGAAGTAACAGCTCATATATTATTTTCTTTAGATTCTATTATAAAAAAGTAAAATGCGGGTAGGCCAAGGATACATAACGTCATCTAATAAAATTGTGCAAATTAGTAGTAATACTTCTGCTTTGCAAGAGGTCACCTTTTTAAGTATTTTGAATGAAAGTGATGAGGCAGCTGTTGTACTAATTAGAGTAAGCACTACAGATACTTCAACTTTTGCAGATGGGTATAAGTACTTATATAATTTAAGATTACTTCCCCAAGAAACTAGAATTTTTACTGCGGATCATTTTCCAGTAGGAGCTACAGGGTCTACGCACTTTGGGGGCAGCGGATCAACAGATAAATTAGAAATTTACACAGATGAAGAATTTCCTGGTATGTTTGTTTTTTATTCAGTTTATGATTTATCTAACCCAAGATCTTTAACAGGAATCGAAACAAATTTTGTGGGAGATTCGGGGTCAGGTGGAGAACAAGGCTTAGTGCCTCCTCCGAGTGCAGGAGACGCTGCAGCAGGTAAATATTTAGATTCTGATGGGACATGGACTACTCCGCCTGACACAAATACTACTCCAAATGCAACTAACGTTGAAGCAGCTGGCGCGTTGATGGATTCTGAAGTAACAAATTTAGCACAAGTTAAAGCTTTTGATTCATCAGATTATGCTACTTCAGCACAAGGTACTAAAGCTGATACAGCTCATGGTTGGGGTAATCACGGTAGTGCTGGATATAGCACAGCTACAGGTGTAGAGAACAATGCAGACGTTACAGATACAGCAAATGTAGAATCATCTGGCGCTTTAATGGATTCAGAACTTACAGATTTAGCAGGAGTTAAAGGTGTAACAATATCTACACTTCAAGTTAAACCAAGTGAAGGTGCATTTGCTAATGGTGACAAAACTAAATTAGATGGTATAGCGGCAGGCGCAGAAGTTAATGTGCAAAGTGATTGGAACTCTTCAAGTGGAGATAATCAAATACTTAACAAACCTACCATACCTGCAGCTTATGTAGATGCAGACGCAGTAAGTGCAGTATCAACAGCAGATGACTATTTAAAAAATGATGTTAGTGATACGATGGCAGGAGCTCTCACATTGGAAGATGCTTTATTTTTAGTAAGAGATGATGGAACTAATACTACAAAATCTAAACTACAAAATAATGCTACTTCTTCTAACCGCACTATAACCGTACCTGATGCAAGTGGTGTAATGGCGCTTACTTCAGATTTGCCACCATCAGCAGTTTCGACAGGAGTAATAAAATGGCTGCAAGCTAAAGTAGTGCTTACAGAAGCTCAGTTAAATAGTATGCATAGTACGCCTATACAATTAGTAGCTCACGCAGGAACTGATACTATTATAATGGTAGGAGAGGCGCTAGCTTTAGTAGATAGAGATGGTAGTACTGCGCAAGGTGCTGCTGTAGATCTTTGTATTGGATATGATGGAACTACAGTATACTCTGAGTCAATATTATATGAAAGAAGGTTTATGTATAATGTGCCTGGAGATAGAACATGGTCATTAAAAGCTGATTATAGTGGAGAAGTTGGAGGAAGTTTAACTGCGGCCGTTGATAAAGATGTTACTGTGGCGTTTACTGGTGCGATAACTTCTGGTAGTTTAGATAGTGTAACTTTATATATACAATATTACATAATAGACAATTCATAATGGCATTAAATAATAAAAAATATCAAGGTATATATACTAAAACAGGAGGCAGAGCAGATACAATTAATGCTGCTAAAATCTCACAACTAAAAGATTTGTGGGATAAAGATGTAGCCTCTGGTAGAAATGTAGTAATGCTAGACGATCCACATTTAGGGCCTATCTTATATCAAATGCAACAGATGCAAGAAGAGTTTGACGAGATACGCCGCCATGTTGTAGATGATGTTGTTGGAGCTACAGGACCGCAAGGCCCCGCAGGTAATAATGGTTCCAATGGGAGTAATGGTAATACAGGGGCTAGAGGGCCGGCAGGCGCTGCGGGTAGCGCAGGTGCAGCAGGTGTAGACGCAGGTATATACTCAAATAGAGGAGTAGATTTTGTATCCTTACCTTTGTCTTCGATTAATGGTGACAATGTTCCTGTAGCATTTAGCCCTGCAGGGGTTACTAGTACTACTAATTCTGGAAGAATGTTTGTTACTTGGGCTGGGCTTTCAGGACGTAGAGTTGATGCAGTGCATGTAACATCTACTAGTACTACTAGAGGAAGTATAACAGCTTATAGATTAGCTGGAGGTAACGCTACTTCTTTAGGGAATGGAGATAATAACCGCCCAAATAATATAACACCTTGGACTTGCGCTATAGCAGAACAATTAGTAATAATGATAAACTTAGGAAGCACTTCAAATAGAGTAACTTCAGTAGTTTTAACTTTAGCATAAATGAAAAAATTATTATTCATACTATTAACTTTAACATCGTTAACTGCTACAGCGCAGTTAAACCTTTTAAGGTTTGCTACATTTTACGCTAGCTATACTACTAACACACCACAGATAGGAGCTCCTAGTTTTATGGTTCAGGGTACAGAGCCTGACAATCCTTATGACTTTGTACCTAACTTTGTAGACGGAGAGTTAGTAGAGCTTACTCCACAATACGCACCTAACGTTATTCTTACATTAGGTATACGAAAGATAGCAAGATTCGACTATCAAATTAAACAAAACAACTTTTATACAGGTAACGAGCATCAGGCAACTGACTATGCTACTATATCTAACGCACCTGGTCTTGAGTATTTATTCCAGTATTCTTTTGTAAGAAACAATGGATTAGAATTGGCCCAACAAGAATATAATGTACGATACATATCTAACATGTATACAGCTAAGGCTAACTATGTTAATAATGAATTAATAGATTTAAAGTATTCTTTGGGCGAGGTTAGGTTACGCAAAAGTTTTGGTGGTTTGGACTTTACTTTTGGCGTAGCCCATCGTTCTCATCCTGTGTATGGTTACAATCCTATAGAGGATGTAGACATGGAGTGGGAAGATTTTGCTATAAGCCAAAACTATTTTAGATTTAACGATGGTGTTTGGTTGCAGTTTGATGAAGATAATGGAGAAGTAGAATGGTTGGCTGCAAGTGATAACGAGTTTTACAAGTATCATTTTGGAGGGCTAGTTACTAATTACAATGAAAGTGTGTTAAAAGATATAGGACTTCAGCAAGAAGTATCTGCAGTACTAGGATTAGATTACTATTTGTATAGAGATACTTACTGGCTACATGCTTGGGGATCTTTATATCCTTTACATAAAGGTTTAACAAATTTTTCTTATCAAAGAAGTGCACAAGAAGAGTGGGATACTGGTTTAATATTTGGTGTAAATCTAAACAGACATCTTAGTTTGTTTGTTGAAGGTAAGCACTTAAAGTTTTGGGGTATGCCGTCTTACGAATTAAAAACAGGAATAAATTATTTAATATTTTAAGCTATGGCAAAAGAACTTAGTGAAGATACAGCAGTACAGATTAGTTTAAAAACTTTAGGAGGTATTGGTTTTTTAATAGCAACACTAGTTGGAATGTGGTTTACACTGCAAGCAGATATAGCAGAGGCTAAGTTATTGCCTGAACCATTAGATCCAGAGATAACTCGTATGGAGTTTGACATGAAAGATCAGTTAATTCGTCAAACTATTATGTCTACACAGGAGGATGTAAAAGAGATTAAAGATGATCTAAAAGCAATTAAAGAAAAGTTATATGAATAAATTATTAATTTTATCTTTGCTGCCTTTAACAATTGCAGCTCAAGAGTTTGTAAGCTCTAGCTCATTTGAGTCTAAGACTGCAAAGGGAACAGTGGTAATTGAGTTCTGGGCTGAGTGGAACGCAGGTAATCAAGTTGATTTTTTACCCTCGTTAAAAGATTGCGAGTCATATAGACTATGTATAGTTAAAGGAGCTGATGTTCAAAAAGAATATAAAGTAACAGCTATACCCACAGTTATAATATTTGACAACGGTGTAGAACAAGAAAGGTTTAATCCTAACATAATGATGCAACTTGTTGCAACTAAAAAGAAAGTACAAAAAGCAATTGATAATATAACTCTAAGCAAATTTCAATAATGAACAAATTAAAATTAAATTTAAAAAGATTTCATAAGTCAAGCATTGCATTAATAATGTTTTGGTTTCTTATGGTAGCTATGTACATAGTAGGTTTTATATTTTTATCTTTTAGTTCTACAGCTCAAAACTTTGACGACTATAAAAAAATTATAGTAACAGAGTCAGACATGATGGATGGTATGTTTTGGTCTATAGGTAACTGTGCTTTAGATACAGTTATATTTAATGGTACTACTACGGTAGACCAAATTGTTTATTTACCTAAACAATACAGAGTACTAATGCGCGACTTTAATGGTGATGCTTGGGGTGGTGCAGTTATGCACATAATAGATTACCCTGATTTAGATAGTGCTCTTACTTTAATTTATACATATCCTTCAGCTAGTGTTGTAGTACACGACTGTGGTTGTACAGACTCTACATACTTTGAACAAAATCTTGAATCGTTTGGGTTGTCTGTAGTAGAACTTAATCCTGAACCTTTTACGCCTACTACATACTACGATATATTAGGTAGAGTAGTAACGCCAACTAAAGGTATATACATAGCTAGTGACGGTGTAACACGTAAAAAAATATACTTCAATGGAAGAGAATATTGATATAAACGAAAACTCTAAAGTACAGTTAGACGTAAAAAGTCTAATAGGTATTGTAGCTGGTATTATTTCTCTTGCAGGTATATGGTTT
>CESU01051114.1_pt1 | contig 33507 bp, 16 predicted proteins | sample 531141 | NCBI WGS metagenome assembly CESU01 (sample SAMEA2621401, study PRJEB7988) | marine metagenome | isolation source: saline water (ENVO:00002010), including
TTTCAGTAACCACTTATGGCCTTCTGCCCGATACGGAGACCTGTCTAATCTGGACACACTTTATAGTCAGAGAAGATGCTCAAGTTTTATATGGCTTTGCAGATAAAGATGAACGAGACGTTTTCAGAAAACTTATTTCTGTTAATGGTGTTGGTGCTAATACGGCGCGAATGATTTTGAGTGGAATGAACCCAAATGAAGTTAGGTCTACTATTCAGAACCAAAACGCCGATGCCCTCAAAGGAATCAAAGGAATAGGAGCCAAATCGGCCCAAAGAATTATTATAGATTTACACGACAAAATTTCTGGACTAGAAAATAATCAAGAAAATATAATAGTAGTGGGCAATAGCGTTAAGAATGATGCGTTAATAGCTTTATCCTCATTAGGATTTGATAAGACCAAAACTGATAAAACCCTTGATAAATTAATCAGCGTGGAAGGGAGCGAACTCTCTGTAGAGAAGCTCATAAAACTTGCACTCAAGCAGTTGTAAAATAAAAACGTGAGATTCAAGGCCAAAAATATTATCAAGATATCTATAGTTTTATTACTAATAATAAGTGTGATTACTGGATATGCCAGAACCGCTTTTTCTGATTATATTATCCCTGTAATAATTTCTACTGAAGAAGCGCCATACAGAAACGCTATCCCCGCTGACACCACTGACTTACCTTTCCCTTTGCAAGATCAAGGAATTAACCCCTCTGAACAGGGTGCTTTAGGTGTTAATCTTCAAAACCCAGATAACATCAATTCTGAAGTTGTATACGACCCTGAAACAGGAACTTACAGCATTATTCAAACTATCGGAGACAGCCTTTATTTCAGAACTCCTATCGAGCTCACGCAAGATGAATATTTAAACTACGATTTCACAAAAAGCTTATCAGAGTATTGGAATAAGCAGCAAGATGAAGTTGATGAAGAAAGCCAAGCATACGCTCCTAAAATGACTATTGATAGTAAGGGGTTTGCTAATATTTTTGGTAGTAACGAAATCGAAATGCGACCTCAAGGATCGGCAGAGTTAAGTTTTGGAATTAATGTTAGCAAAACTGATAACCCAAGAATCCCTCAGAGACAACGAAGTATTACGACCTTTGATTTTGATCAAAGAATTCAGTTAAATGTTGTCGGTAATATAGGAACCAAGCTTCAGCTTTCAACCAACTTTAATACTGAAGCTACATTTGATTTTGAAAATCAAATGAAACTCGAATATACGGGTGGTGAAGACGAAATTATTCAAAAAATAGAGGCTGGTAATGTTAGTCTTCCGTTAACAGGTACTCTAATTCAAGGTTCGCAGAGTTTATTTGGGATGAAACTTGAAACTAAATTTGGAAGACTAAAAAATACTACAGTCCTTTCTCAGCAGAAAGGAGAACGGAAAGAAATCACCGTAGAGGGAGGAGCGCAGACTCAGACCTTTGACATTAAAGCAGATGCATACGAGGCCAACAAGCACTATTTTCTTTCCCGTTACTTCAGAGATCAATATGATGTAGCTATGCAAAGTTTACCTATAGTAAATTCTGCCATTAACATCACAAGAATAGAAGTTTGGGTAGTGAATACTCAAGCAAACACCCAAAACGTAAGAAACCTAGTTGCATTTACAGATTTAGGAGAAAATGCTGCGTATCAATCTTCTGGTTACGCTAACCCTGGTGTATTATTTCCGGCTAACCCGTCTAGACTTCCAGACAATGCTCAAAACACTATTTACGAACAAATGATTAATGACCCTGAAGTACTAGGTTACAGTGGGGCAATTAGCGCTATACAAGGGTTGAATCAAAATTTTCAACAGGGAGTTCACTTCGAACGGGTAGGAAACGCAAGGAAGCTAAGCCCATCTGAGTTTACTTATAACTCTAGATTAGGTTTTGTCAGTTTAAGACAATCACTAAATAATGCCGAGGTTCTAGCCGTGTCTTATGAGTACACCGAGGGAGGTAATACTTATCAAATCGGTTCTCTATCTCAAGATGGAATAACAGCGCCTAGTGCCCTTGTTCTGAAAATGCTCAAGAGTTCTATTACTCAAGTAGTAGACGCGAGTGGTAATCCAGCACCACTATGGGATTTAATGATGAAGAATGTATACAGCATGGGTGCTTTTGGTGTAAATAAAGATGACTTTAGGCTTGATATCTGGTATAACAATCCATCGACTGGAATAGATCAGAATTACATTCCGAGAGACCCTCTTGATGGAAAACTATTAGTTCAAGTTTTAGACATGGATAAAATCAATGTCAATGGAGAGCCATACCAAGATGGAGTTTTCGATTTCGTGGATAATGCCGCTACTCAAGGAGGGTTAATTAACTCACAGAACGGCCGGCTATATTTACCTACAGTTGAACCTTTTGGGGCTCATCTAGCTGGTTACATTCAGGACTCTGCTGGAGTTTATAATATGTCTGAAAATGATGTGAATTCATTAATTAATCAAGTGGTATTCCAAGAGCTATATGACAGTACGAAAACAGCAGCTCAGCAGATACCAGCCAAAAACAGATTCAGTATCAGGGGGCAGTATAAATCCAGCTCAAGTAGTGAGATTAGCTTGAACTCCATCAATATTCCTCAAGGGTCTGTATCGGTCACGTCAGGAGGTGTTAAACTCATAGAAAACCAAGACTATACTGTAGATTACAATCTGGGTAGAGTTCGAATTCTAAATGAGAGTTTATTAGACAGCGGAACGCCTATTAGCGTCTCGCTTGAGAGTAACTCATTATTTAATATTCAAACTAAAACCTTATTGGGAACTAGATTTGATTATGAAGTTAATAAAGACTTAAATATTGGAGCAACACTCTTAAACCTCAGGGAGAGACCGCTAACGCAAAAAATAAATGTAGGTGATGAACCCGTAAACAACACTATAGTCGGAGCCGACATCAAGTATAGAGCGGAAAGTAGGTTTATTACTTCTTTGGTAGATAAACTTCCGTTTTATGAGACTAAAGCGAAATCTACTATTGATTTTAATGCTGAAGGAGCTTACCTTATTCCTGGATACTCAAGAGCTATTGGTAAGAATGGCAATGCATATATAGATGATTTTGAAGGAAGCCAATCTACGATAGACCTTAGAGCATTAAATCAATGGTTCTTAGCGAGCACGCCTAGACATCAATCGGATTTATTTCCAGAAGCTTTAATAGAAGATAGCATATTGATTAACTACAATAGAGCTAAAATGAGTTGGTATCAAATTGATCCAATTTTTTATCAACCCAACTCTAGCATAGAAGGAGTAGACCAATTCGTAAGGAGTGATCACAGAATGCGGGAAGTTCTTGAGGAGGAAGTTTTTCCAGATAGAGAATTGTCTCCGGGAACACCTAGAAATATTGCTACGCTGGATATGACATACTATCCAGAAGAAAGAGGCCCTTATAATTACGATCTTTCTGAAGCTGAGTCCTCTAATGAATCAGCTGGATTGACACCAGACGGATTATTAGCAGACCCAGAGAGCAGGTGGGGTGGTATCCAAAGGGCTTTAACTGTAAATGATTTTGAATCGAGTAACATCGAATTTATTCAATTCTGGCTTATGGATCCTTTTAACGAAGACTCCCCTAACGAAAATGGCGGTGAATTATACTTCAATTTAGGAAATGTAAGTGAAGATATTCTAAGTGATTCTGGCCTTAGTTTTGAAAACGGATATCCTAGTGAAAGCCAGACGAATGAAGTAGACTCCACTAACTGGGGTTTTATTCCAGACCCCAGTAACTTTAATGTCGTCAACGCCTTTGATAACACCTCCCCTAATTATATACTTCAAGATCTAGGTATAGATGGATTAAATAGCGCAGATGAAGCTACGTTTTTCGAAAATGAATACCAATATTTAACTGCTCTGCAGGGTCCATTAACGACTGAGGCTTACAGCGCGATATTAGCGGATGTCTCTGCAGATGATTATCAATACCCAAGAAGAACCATCTCGGGAGGTTTAAATACTTTAGAAAGACATAAAAACTTCAATGCTTATGAAGGAAACTCCCTAAACCAGCAAGAAGCAGCAACCACCATTCCTAATACAGAAGATATTAATAAGGATAATACGCTCAATACTATAGAGAGCTATTACCAATATAGAGTAAGCTTAAACCCTCAAGATTTAGCAGTAGAAAATATTGGTAATAACTACCTTACAGATGTATTTCAAACTACGAAAAACACAGAAGCTACATCAGATAGGCCTATTACTTGGTATCAGTTTAAAATCCCAGTTAGAGATTTTGAGAAAAGTTTTAATGGCATTACTGATTTCAGAAGTATCCGTTTCCTTAGAATGTTCATGAAGGATTGGGATGAAGAGGTTACGTTAAGATTCGCCAGATTAGAGCTTATCAGAGGGGAGTGGAGAGTTTACCAAGAATCCTTACAAGAGGCTGGAGAAATTGACCAAACAGATGGCGCTGAGACTACATTTGTGGTTAACGCTGTTAACATAGAGGAAAACTCCAATAGGGAGCCCATTCGTTATGTCGAGCCTCCTGGTATTACGAGGGAAATAGACGTAGGAGCTGCTAACCTCAGAAATCTTAACGAACAGAGTCTATCCATGGAGGTTTGCAACTTACAAGATGGAGATAGCCGAGCGACCTATCGAAATGTAAATTTTGATATGCGGATGTATGAACGGCTAAAAATGTTTGTTCATGCCGAAAGTGGAGATTTAAACAATCCTTTACAGAAAGGTGACTTAGCCTGTTTCTTAAGACTAGGTAGTGACTTTGACGAAAATTATTATGAATATGAAATCCCCCTTGCGATAACAGATCAGGATGATAATTCTGCTGAAGCTATATGGCCAGATGAAAATATCTTTGATATCAAATTAGACCTACTGCAGCAGGCTAAAACGCAAAGAAATAATGCAAACTTCAACATAACCAAAGTGTATGAGGCCTCCAACGCACCTTCAGGCTCAAGGATTAGGGTTAAAGGGAACCCTAACCTAGCTAATGTGGTCACGGTTATGATTGGGTTAAAAAATCCAGACAAGGATAATAATCCTTATGCAACCGATGACGGCCTCTCCGAATGTGGTGTAGTTTGGGCTAATGAATTAAGATTAACTGATTTTAATAACAAAGGTGGAGGGGCAGCACTGGCCACATTGAGTACTTCTCTAGCCGATTTCGGTAACTTCTCTTTAGCAGGATCTATTTCTACACCAGGTTTTGGTAGTTTAGAAGAGAGAATTCAAGAGAGACAGCGAGAAACTGTTCGTACTTTAAACCTCAGTACCACACTACAAATGGGCAAACTCTTCGGTGAAGATCTCGGAGTTCAGTTACCTGTTTATATGGGCTACTCACTGAGTGAAACTACCCCACAATTTGATCCATTATCACCAGACGTAGAATTATTCGATTCGACTAGTGATTTATCTCCAACAGATGCTGCTAAACGAAGAGATATCAGTAAATCTCTAACTACACGAAGGAACATCAACTTTTCGAATGTAAGAATTAGTCCTAAAGGAAAAGATAAAAAAAGCACCAAAGATACAATTACTAAAGACGGGCCTAAGGCAAACGCAGGTAAAGGAGGGGGGAAGTCTGACAAGAAAAAACAAACGCCCTTCTATAGTGTTAAAAATTTCTCGGTAAGCTATAACTACAGTGATATTGAATCTCGAGACATAAACACTGAGAAAGATCTTACTATTAATGAAAGTGCAGGATTGAATTATGCTTTCTCTTATAAGCCTGTTGAGGTGAAGCCATTCTCTAAGATCGGATTTATTAAAAACGCTAAGGCACTCAAATTCATTAAAGACTTCAACTTTAACATAGGACCGAAACAATTAGGGTTTAGTACCACTATGGACAGAATGTACAGGGAAAGTGCAATTAGAGATAATACATCGATTCTTTTGGGGTATGAAACAGATGCCATCATACTTCCCCAAATAGTTAAAAATTGGAATTGGAATAGAAATTACACGTTTAGGTATGATTTAGCTAAGTCCCTGAAATTTGACTTTAATGCGAGTAACCAGGCACTTATTAGACAACCGCAAGGTGCTAGAGATCGATTCTCAAAAGAAGAGTATAAAGATCAAGTAGCCGCGCTAAATGGTCTAGGAACTGACACTGTAGGAATAGCGCCTGGCATTACCACTGGATATAACCATAGCGCAGGTCTGAATTACAAACTCCCACTAGACAAATTTCCGATCATCAACTTCATCAGTGCTGACGCTGGATATGGGTCTTCTTACAGATGGGGAAGAGCACCATTCTCACAAGATAGTTTAGGTAACACAATAGAAAATAGTAGGAATATTACACTAAATGCTCAGGCAAACTTTACAACGCTCTATAACAAGTCGGACTTCTTAAAAGCCTTAAGCAAAGGGAAAACACCGAAGAAGAAAGAGAAAGATGACGAAGAGGAAGTGGATGGATTCGGCGAAACTATTGAAGATGACAGAAAAAAGAAAAAAGGAGCCACATTTAATCCACTGCACCAGGTAATTAAACTGGCCATGATGATCAAAAATGTATCTGGAAATTATTCCAAGAATGAAAGCACCTTCCTGCCAGGTTACAACCCTAACACCTATATGTTAGGCATGGATAGAAACTTTAACGGCCCTGGATTAGGATTCCTATTAGGACAGCAAGAGAAAAGTCTATTCGGAAACAGGAGTTCGGGGTTATTAGAGGATATTTCTGATAATTCTTGGTTAGTACAGCAAGAGAATTTAAATATTCTTCAAAGCAATACCTTCTCTGAGTCCTACAACTTCAGAGCGAATATAGAGCCTATTAAGGACGTGAAGATAGAGCTGAATATGAATAGCCAAGAATCCATAAATAATAGTAGTTTCTATGTATACGACCCTTTCGCCATTAATGATATAGACTTACAAGAGTTAGACATAGTAGAAGGAGTAGAAAATGGACAATGGGGTGATTATGTCTCACAATCCCCAAATGAAACAGGAAACTACAGTGCTTCTATAATAGCTTGGTCTACCTCATTTATTAATGATAATGAAACTAATAACACCTCGGAGGTGTTTGACCAATTCTTACTCAACCGCCTAGACGCCTCGGAAATAGTGAGCAGTGAACATCCTTTTAACACCACTGAGCTAGATCCTTTACAAGGTTTCTACACTGGATATGGTCCTTTAAGTCAACGGGTAGTTATTCCATCATTCATAGCTGCATACACAGGAAAAGATCTAAGCAATGTGAGTACTAATCCTACCGGAATAAAAATGGCGCCTAACTGGACCCTAAGATATAATGGCCTCACCAAGATTAAGGCTATGAAAAAAATATTCAAGCAGTTTAGAATAAACCACAGTTATAAAGCGAATTACAATGTATCCTATGTCACGAATGTCGGATACGTAGGGCCTACGGCCTTTGCTCCAGATATTCAAGAGGAATTAGATCAAGCGGATTTCGCTAATTACGTGGACCCTAAGCAAATCAGCACAGTAACTATCTCTGAACAATTGTCGCCTCTTCTTGGATTTGACATGACGCTCAATAAAAAGAACAAAAATAAAAAACCTATAGACCCACAAATTAAAATTGAATTCAGAAGAGATAGAACAATAACCCTAGGTCTCTCTAACTATCAAGTAACCGAGACTAAGAGTCGGTCTTTTGTTATCGGATTAGGTGGTAAAATACCAGAAGTCCCGATAGGATGGTTAAGAAGTAAAAGAAGCAGACTTCCTGGTAGATATTTAGAGAATTCTCCGATTAACTTAAGAGCGGATTTAACTATTAGAAATAACGCTACTGTGATAAGAAGAATAGAAGAAAGAACAAATCAAGTTACTGCCGGACAAAGACTGTTCTCCCTTAAAACTTCTGCTGACCTTCAAGTATCAGACAAGCTTACGATTAGGTTCTTCTATGACCATCAAATCACCGAACCTAAAATTTCTACTTCCTTCAGAACATCCAATGTTAGTTCGGGAATATCATTAAGATTTACTCTAACTCAGTAATAATACATTATTAGCGTAGCAATAATTTCGTGCTATTCGATAAGAATTATCTAGAAGTAATCTTTACTTTTGTGATTCTAAATACTATTTAAAAAAATGGATTTTCCACAAGAGTTAAAATACACTAAAGACCACGAATGGATCAGAATCGAGGGTGATATAGCAGTTATAGGAATAACTGCTTACGCCCAAGGTGAACTTGGAGATATCGTTTATGTCGATGTAGATGCACTAGGTGAGACTTTAGATGCTGAAGAGACCTTCGGATCTGTAGAAGCAGTGAAAACTGTATCTGATCTTTTCATGCCTCTAGGAGGAGAAATTATAGAGTTTAACGAAGAGCTAGAAGAGACTCCTGAGGCAGTTAATGAAGACCCCTATGGTAAAGGCTGGATGGTAAAAGTAAAAATTTCTGACTCGTCAGAATTAGACACCCTTCTTTCTGCTGCCGATTACCAAAAAATTCTAAGCTAATTACGTGCTCTGGCGGCATTTTACTTTTACGTTTGTTTGGGCTTCAGTAATCCTTATTCTCTATGGCATCCCAGGGACAAATTTACCAAGTGTTAGTTTCTGGAAACTCCTAGAGCCTGATAAAGTTGTCCATGCAGGAATATTTCTAATTCTCATGTGTAGCCTTACATTCTCTATTTTCAAACAACATAGATACAAAACCTTAAAGAGGAATAGCCTTAGAAGTAGTGCCATTAGCTGTCTCATATATGGCACTGTTCTAGAGTTATTTCAAGGCGCGCTGTTTTCTGAGAGGTTCACAGATGTCTATGATATTTTAGCCAATGCTATCGGAGTACTTCTTGGAATTGTGATTTTAAAATTATTTTTCAGGGATATCCTCACTTAATTTGGAATAAAAATTGTTTATTTACCATACATATCTTCAATTAAAGAGAAATGGAATTAAAAAAATCTAAAGACGCAGATCTAGAGGGTAAAAAGTTGAGTTGGCTCGCCTTAGGGGGCTGCAGTGTGCTCTCTTTATTACTCGTTTCTTTCGTTATCACGTCATACGATATTAAGGAAAGAGAAGAGAATAGAAAAATTAAAGTGGGAGATGAATTGGTAGAAGAGACCATAGCGCCCTCAACTCCACCACCACCACCACCACCACCACCACCACCGCCAACTACTGCCGTTCTCGAGATAGTAGAGGATGATGAAGAAATTATCGAGCTTAATCTAGATATGGAGATAGATGATGAAGAGGAAATAGAAGACGTGAATTATGAAGAGGAGGAAGAAATTTATGACGCTCCGATTATGACTAGAGCTGAAAGAATGCCTGTTTTCCCTGGAGAATGTCAAGCAATAGCTAATGCTAAAGACCAAGATCAGTGTACACAAGGGAAGATAATTAATTTTGTTCAATCCAATGCTGACTATCCAGAGATAGCAAAAGAAAACGGTTTCCAAGGTAAAGTATTCCTTACGTTCATTGTAGATGAAAATGGGAATGTGGGAAATGTAGAAATTCTTAAAGGAATTCACAAAAGCTTAGATGATTCCGCCTCCAAAGCGGTGATGAAATTACCTAAGTTCACGCCAGCTTCTCAGAGAGGTAAGCCTGTGAAACTAAAGTATACTATCCCAGTTAATTTTAAACTGAGATAATCCATTACAAACTTATTGAGAAGCTCTTCATTTACAATGAAGAGCTTTTTTATACCAAGAACTTTATGGTTTCAGTAAGGTCCAGCCTCCTCTGAATTAACTCTCCAGAAATTTCTATGAAGGGGACTTTCTCCTTTTCTAAAAAAGCTTTGTAAATTTCATAGAGCATCTCTCTATCAAATTGACTCTCGCGAAAATCATCTGCTTCCCATGGCATGTCAGGCTTACAAAGCACATACAAATCGACTATCGAATGCTGACGTTGTAATAATTCGTGTAAGACACGATCGTCATCATTGAATTTAACCTGACACCAAACTTTCAACACCTCAGCACCTGTATCTATAACTGTAATTTTTTTATCAGAAATAGAATCTATTAACTGATTTATTTGGGCTTTAGCTATAATTCTTAAGTCTTCTTTTACATAAGGCCTTCCTATAGCAGTTAAATATGTTCTAGCATATTCTTTAATGAGGGTAGCTCCAAACTCATCCGAGACAAATTCCGACAAAGTCGACTTGCCTGAACACTCTGGCCCTGTAAAGCAAATGGTAAATGAATCAATCAAAGCTACAATTGCATGGGGGTGATAGAATTATCTCGGTATTTGGCAGAAATATTTTAACCATCTCCTGCTCAGGAATTGTCATCTGATTGTTTAATAAATCGAGTTTTTCTAATTTCGCCAAAGTCGCCAATTCAGGAGCATATTCTTCTATAATATTAGACCATAATTCTAATGAAATTAGATTGCTTAATCTACCTATTTGCGAGGGTATGACTCTAATCTCATTTTTACTTAAGTTTAAATGTTCTAGGTTTTTAAGCCGGAAGATTCCATTATCTATATGCTCAAGCTTATTTCTTTCCACACTTAAGACTTTAAGACACCTTAAATTACCAATATTTTCAGGAATCTCAACAAGCCTATTTCTATCCAAAATGAGTACGGTTAGATTTTTAAACGCGTAAACATCGTTTGGGAGTTGCTTTAATTTAGCTTTGGATAAATCTAAATAGAAAACACTATCTGGCTCGAGCATAGCCTGTTCTAGACTGGTGTATTTCTTGAATTTTAACCCCCTAGATGATTCTTCACATTGCGATAAGCTTGAGAAGGATAGAACTAATAATATGGATATCATGAATAGTTTCACCGCAGAGTTTCTATAGTAAGACGCCTATCTTCGTTCAATTGTTGTACCAAATCTTCTTTCGAATTAAACTTTTTTTCATCCCTGAGCTTTTTCACTAGTTCTATTGTCAAACTTTCTCCATAAATGTCTGATTCAAAATTCAAAATATGTACTTCAATATGAGTTTTGTTTTCATTATTAAACGTAGGATTCATTCCTATGTTTAGCATTCCTTTATACATCTGTCCAAACAGGAGAACGTTGACGGCATAAACACCATAAGAAGGTATTATTTTTAACTCACTACTTATTTCAATATTTGCGGTATTAAACCCCAAAAGCCTTCCTCTCCTTTCTCCTTCTATTACTACACCAGTGAACGAATACTTGTATCCTAAATATTCATTAGCTAAATGTATATTCCCCTCTCCTATTGATCTTCTGATTTTAGTTGAACTTACATTTACCTCTTCAACATCAAGAGCAGAAATGACTTCTATTCCAAAATCATACGTCTCAGAGAACTCATTCAACAATTCAAGATCTCCCTCTCTATTTCTTCCGAAATGATGGTCGTATCCAACCACCATCGTGTGCACGCCTAGGGCGTTTACCATAATATCTCTTACATATTGCAGCGCTGACAACCTACTAAACTCTGGTGAGAAAGGATGAATAATCAAATGGTCTAGGCCCGAAGCAGCTAACCTTTCTTTCTTTTCCTCTAAGGTGTTTAAGAGCTTAAGCCCATGATCATCCGGGAAAAGAACTATTCTAGGATGGGGGAAAAAAGTAAAAAGAACCGACTCTCCTTCACAATAATCAGCAAGCTTATTTAATTTCTTGAGTATTTTCTGGTGGCCTAAATGCACCCCATCGAATGTTCCTGTTGTGACTACAGCATTAGAAATATTAGTGACGGAATCTAAAGAATTATGAATTTTCAAATCTAAGGTAACTTCGGGTACAAATATACATAGGATTTAACGTGTTCATTAGTGCTGTTCAAAGGCGGATAAAATAAATTGGAATCACCATTGCCTATTCGTGTTATCTGAGTATTTTTGCACCGATTTTCAACCCCCTCAATCTAACAGAAATGTCAGCGAATATTGGAAAAATATCTCAAGTAATCGGGCCAGTAGTGGATGTAAGTTTTGCTCAAGGAGTAGAGCTTCCTAAAATCCTAGATGCCTTAGTAGTAAAAAGAGAAGGTGAAGACCTCATCTTAGAATGTCAAAAGCACGTAGGAGAAGACACTATTAGAGCTATCTCTATGGACTCTACTGAAGGCTTAAGCCGCGGTATGGAAGCAGTAGCTACAGGTAGTGCTATTAAAATGCCTATCGGCGAGCAGATCAAAGGAAGATTATTTAATGTAGTAGGAACTGCCATTGATGGGATAGGTGAAGTTTCTATGGAAGGGGGAAAAGGAATTCACAGAGCAGCTCCTCGATTCGAAGATCTCTCTACATCCTCTGAGATCCTTTTTACAGGAATTAAAGTAATTGACCTTATCGAGCCTTATTCCAAGGGTGGAAAGATTGGTCTTTTCGGTGGTGCCGGAGTAGGTAAGACTGTGCTCATTATGGAGTTGATCAATAACATCGCCAAAGGGTATGAAGGACTATCTGTTTTCGCAGGAGTAGGTGAGAGAACTAGAGAGGGAAACGATCTTCTTAGAGAGATGATCGAATCTGGTGTAATTAGGTACGGTAAAGAATTTGAAGAGTCTATGGAAGCTGGTGGCTGGGACTTAACAAAAGTAGATAAGAAAGAATTAGAATCTTCTCAAGCTACATTAGTTTTTGGTCAAATGAATGAGCCTCCTGGAGCAAGGGCAAGAGTAGCCCTATCAGGTCTTACTGTAGCAGAATATTTTAGAGACGGTGATGAAGAGTCTGGCGGTAGAGATATCCTTTTCTTTATCGATAACATATTTAGATTTACTCAAGCAGGATCTGAGGTTTCAGCCTTATTAGGCCGTATGCCTTCTGCTGTAGGTTACCAACCAACACTAGCTTCTGAAATGGGAGCGATGCAGGAAAGAATTACTTCTACTAAAAGAGGTTCTATTACTTCTGTGCAAGCGGTTTATGTGCCTGCAGATGATTTGACAGATCCAGCACCAGCGACTACATTCGCACATTTAGATGCTACTACGGTTCTTTCAAGAAAGATAGCCGAGCTTGGTATTTATCCAGCAGTAGATCCACTAGATTCTACATCTAGAATCCTTACTGAAGAAATAGTAGGAGCTGAGCATTACAAATGTGCACAAGATGTAAAAGAGATCTTACAAAAATTAAAAGAACTTCAAGACATCATAGCTATCTTAGGTATGGATGAATTATCTGATGAAGATAAGACCGCTGTGCATAGAGCTAGAAGAATTCAGAGATTCCTATCTCAACCTTTCCATGTAGCCGAGCAATTTACTGGACTTAAAGGTGTTTTAGTTTCTATAGAAGAAACTATCAAAGGGTTTAACATGATTCTGAATGGTGATATGGATCAGTATCCAGAAGCTGCCTTCAACCTTAAAGGTTCTATAGAGGAAGTAGCAGAAGCTGGAAAGAAAATGTTAGCAGAAGCTTAAGATTCGAAAAATGAAATTAGAAATTCTTACACCAGACGCTAAGTTATTCGAAGGAGATGCCTCTTATCTGCAGGTTCCAGGGATTGATGGCCAAATGGGCGTTCTAGATAATCATGCTCCGCTCATTACTTCTTTAGGAAAAGGCAGTATCAGAATCAAGTCTAACGAAAAGCCGACAGAACTCTTAGAGGCCAGATTAAGTGACGCTTCTGATTGTGATTATGCTTTCAACGTAAATGGAGGAACGGTAGAAATTCTAAATAATACGGTCGTTATTCTCGCTGAATAAACCTTGTTAGAAAAAAAATGTAGAAGGGTGTTGCTAAGCAGCGCCTTTTTTGTTCGTTTTTTCTGCAAAAAAAATTAAGAGAAAAAGGCATCCTATTTATGATGATAAGGCTCCCCTTTTAGGATAGTGAAACCTCTATACAACTGCTCCACAAAGAATAACCGAATCATCTGATGGCTGAATGTCATCTCTGAAATAGAAATTTTCTGCGATGACCGCTTAATAATCTCGTCACTAAATCCGTATGGGCCTCCTACCAGAAAAACTATAGATTTCGTGCTGTTTAACATAAATTTTTCTAGCCATTTAGAAAAGGAAATAGAGTTGAATTTTTTTCCCCGCTCATCCAGTAAGATGATGGTATCTGATGCAGAAAAGTGCTTTAAAAAAGCTTTAGATTCTAATTGCTTTACGTCCGTTTCTTTGGCAGACTTAGGAATTTTAACTGGGATTTCTATATAGTCCACTTTTATATAATGAACTAATCTTTTAAGATAAATATCTATGCCTTCTCTTAAATAAGGAAAGCTGGTTTTCCCTACAACTATAAACTTCACATGCATGGCGCTAAACTATGAAGAATCTGGGCTACTCTTCATTCAAGTAGTTAGAAAAGAACTATCACTCGAAATGAATAAATGATCGCCGTGCTATTTGAAGACTACTATTTTTTCATTCCACGTTACAGAAACTCCTTCTATTCTGCAGATATAGTCGCCTGCGGAAAAATCTTTCACACTTAATGTAAGTTGGTTATTTCCATTAAGAACATTACAAATTTCTGAATAGACCGTTCTTCCCAAAGCATCCACTATTTCAACAGTCAACCTTTCTGAAGAGGCCGCCCGAAATTCGACTACAAAATAATCACTTGTAGGATTCGGGTAAACAGTGAACAAGTCTATTAACGAATTATTTTCCACACTATTAATGGTTTGATCGCACTCATCTATAATTATCATGTCGCTGGCCGCACATGGTCCACTAGCGCTTACAGAATATGAGCCCCCCAGAAACACAGTATAAGTTTGACCGATAGATCCATCTTGCCAAACATAATCGGTAAATCCAACTCCTGCATCTAACACAATAACCACTCCATCGCACAAAGTTTGGTCAACTCCTAGGTCTATGGTTTCATCTATCTGCCCTATGATTTCTATTTCATCCGTTATGTAACAACCTTGGTAATATCCTCGAGCTTCTATCATTTGAGGTTCAGGATTCGTCAAGGATATACTTTGTTCTAAGCTCCCTGTGCTCCATAGGTAGTATTCAAACTCACTTGGCATTTCCAGAGTTATCGTTGGCTCAGAAGAACAGAATCCAACATCTGGTCCCAAATCAAATTCGGGTGCTTGAATAATCGAAATATGAAGGGTGTCAGTAATTTCTCCACAGTTCGAAGCTGTTTTAGCTATAAGAGTAGCTTCTCCAGCATTTGGGAAAAACCCTGAAACAGTTTGATTCGGATTTACAATAAACTGACCTGCACCAGAAAATTCCCAGTCAATATCTCCTTCTATGCAGTCTGATCCAAATACAGAAAACTCCTGATCCATGCCCGCACATATTATTTCATTTCCATCAATAATAATATCCTGGCCAGCTATATAAGCATGATAAAAATTACCAAACCCATTTATAAAGGCACTGGCAAAAATATCATCTTGTTGAAAATCCATAGCATCTCCAAGTAAATTTGGATTGGATATCGTAGCTAACGTTCCGGGAAGGATTTGATCCATATAAATAACATCGTCCTTTCCTTTTTGCATATCCTTACTGTATAATTGGATATCAGAGAATACTGAATTAGTAGGAAATGGCTTTAGCTCATCTGGTAACGTTAAATCATACTGAAATAGATTAATATCAAAAACTCCTCCTGTGAGTAAATAAAGGACTTTCCCACTTGGCGAAAAATCATGGCTAATTACAACATTATCCAAAGGGAACTCTGTTCCCATATCTACCACATTATCTATTGTTCCAGTGCTCTGGTTAAAATCCATTAAATGTTTTTCATATACTAATTTATCTCCTTGAGGAGATACTTTTAAAGCCGTCCCGTAAGCCGCACTGCTTAGTTCTAAATCTAACTGAGTCACTACAGGTTCTAACGAAATTCCGGTTTCTGTAATGAGGTAGGACTTCATCTTTCCTTCGGGGATATCATAGAAAATTAACCACCTATGATTTAAATTACAGTGCTTTACAATGTTTATATGTTCATTATTAGTTGTTTCTAAAAACTCATTTTTTACGTCTGTTACCAGACCTAAACCACTGTTTTCCTCTGAATCTATAATGCTGTAACGCAATCCATCTGTAAAGCTAGGGTTAGCGTCAGTCGTAAATAAGTAGTACTTGCTCTCATCTCCAGGCACTTTAAGAAACATAGTCCCGAAATGACTAGACTCATCTCCTAAGAGGCCACTTCCGTTTTCTACGATGTCATAATTCCTATCGTATACAGCTACTCCATTACTCACAAATAATAAATTTCCTGCATCATCACAGATGGTAGCTTTGCAATGCCCAGAAGAAAGCATAGGGTCTTCAGGGACTAAGGAAACTGGCTGATCGTTAAAGTCAAAGCCGAACCCATTCCCAGAAGGATTAAACCAATGCCAAATATTATGCTCGTTACCCGAGGTACAGCTGCCTACAGAAATATTCCATACCTGAGAAGTAACCTCACAGAGACCGTTAGAAGCTACCATATAGACAGAAGAAATTCCCACTTCATCAAATGCATAACTGAACTGCTCTGCGTCTCCAACTGAAACGTTGTTTAAAAACCACTCAAAGCTACTTGCGCCTGTGGTCGAGACAGTAAAATCAACAGTTCCACCTTCAGAAATAGTAGTGGAACTAGGTGAAATATCTACGGTTAGCGGACAATTCACTTGGACAGGCAAGGTTAAAAGCTGATAGCACCCTGGTGTTTCGTTGTTTAATTCTAATTCTATGACGTAATCTCCTTGAACTTCTGGAGTAAAGTCAAACGACTCATTTGTGCTCACTGGTAGTTGGTTCACATACCATTGTATCGCAGTATAATTGGAACTAAGATTGGTGTACGCTATAGTCTCTCCTACATCAATAACACTCTGGGAGGCCGATATATTTGCTACTATAGGATTAGCACAGGGAGGCGAACATTTGTCGTCATCCAGCAAGCTACTTCTTAGCCCTAATGCAGCGGTCATTCTTTCGGACTGACCTGCCGTAAATATATCGAAGCAGAGAACGCTCGAGTAATCCATATAATTGGTTTGTTGGTCCACCTGGTCTCCTAAACCTCCTAGACCTTCGGCTCTGAAAGGATTATTTTCAGACGTATCATCTTCGTCAGTTAAACAGGAATTTGTCCCATCAAAACAGAGGAGATTAAATAAATTCTGGTCTGGCGGTGTGTCACAAACCATATCTCCCGTGGTTAGACAATCATCATTAGGACATCCCCCTTGGAAAGTATGAAAAAGGCCTAAATAATGTCCTGACTCATGAGCCACGACATTATTTAAAGTTTGAGTAAAGCCGAAATATTCTGCTTCTATAACTATTCCATCTAACTCTGAGCCATGTGAATCAGGAAATGTAGAGTAACCTACCACTCCTGGAGAGTCGTCTTCACGGGTAACCGACTTAACGACCCAGATATTAAGGTATTCCAAAGGGTTCCATCTAATCAGATTTTTCAACGCTAAATCCTGAGAAGGAACTAGCATATCGGTCAAGCTATTTTGGACATAATTCACTCCTTCTGTAAATTCACCATTAGGGTCTTCTTTAGCCAAACAAAACTGGACAGGAACTTGAATTCCATCAGGGTTGTATGATTCTCCAGAATTAGAATAGGCCTCATTTAACCACAAAATAGCATTATCTACTTGGGTAGAAGAAATGTTTTCATCTCCATTATTATGAATTATATGAACCACTGTAGGAATTACATGGACCTCACTAGACCCTCCGCCAGATCTTCTGAGAATTATTTCTTCCAAAATTTGTTCATTCATAAATGAAAACTTAGCTCTGTTCTCAGCGTCCTGAAAAAAAATATTATGCTGATCGTCGGCGTTACATAGGTGTTGTGAGTATGAACCGAGCACAAAAGAAAAACTGATGTAACATAGAATAGCTAGAGATTTCATAGGGTGTTTTTAAAAGTTAAATCGCTAATAGAGTGATATACTAATAGAAAATTAGGCATTTACTATCACTAAAGCATACTTTTTGAAAATATCAATGGTTGCGCCACCCTAATTCTTCGTAAGTTAAAACGTAGGACAGGGGACTACACGTCTCTTAGGTAAACGACTATTCCTTTTATTAGCCCACTCATAAATTAGTGAGAGTTCATGAGCACCTCCAGTGCTGTAAACGCCCAGTTGAGAGAGATTTAAATCTACACTGTAGCCTATTTTAAAATTACGCTCATGGTATCCTATTAAAATGTTTAACCCTTCTCTATTGGCATAATCATATCCGTTCTTTTTAATAGGTAGTCCTCTGTACCATATCCCGAACACCATAGGGTACAGCTCTATATAAGCCCCCATATCTAACTGATTAAAAGGACCCTGCTGCTTATAATTAAATGCAGTTACTAAATCCTTTTTAGAACTTCTTCTTTGAATATTTTGTATTTTAATTCGAATTCCTCCATGAGCAGAAAACTTGCTTTGCAGTTGACTAAGACCTGCGGTCACCGTTTCATCAGGTTCATTTATGTGGTGCAGACTTGCTCCAAACCAATATTTATCGCTATATACCAGAACTCCTGAAGAAACATCCATTAAACCTATCGGCTCTGCATTAAGGGTTTCTATAGTGGCAGCGCCATCTCTAATTAATTGGTCTCCGAACACTAACCTCTCTTCATGCAATGACTTTCGGGTATAACCTAACTGAAGCGCAGGCCTTAACGATAAAGATCTAGAAAGTCTAACTTCATAAGCATACTGAAGCCCAACACTGGTATTACTTAATGCGCTCTGGCCAGCTTGATCACGGTTTACCAACAAGCCTATACCAGATTTAATTTGTGGCAAAAACTGATCATAGTAAACATTAGAGGTCACGAAGGCCTGAGGTAATGCCGGCCACTGATTTCTATAATTCATCCCAAATCTACCCTGAGCAGACGTCCCCGCAAAAGCAGGATTAATTAGAGTAGGTGCTGCATAGAACTGCGTGAAATGTGCATCTTGCGCATTCACTCTGTCTGTAACAATCAGGGATACTATTAACGATATGATTAAAAGCTTTCTCAATTAGTTCAATACTATTTCTTGTGAATTAATTTCAGCGTTATTCTCCTCTGGAAACTCGAAAAACACGTCCTTAGTGACCACCTCTTTGTCGCTTGAAGCTACTATCATCTTATAGTTCACCAACGGGTGAAAGACCAAAAGATATTTACCGCTCATTTTATTTGACATAGATATTCCTGGAAGTTCTTTATTTCTTTCATCAATTATGGTGATTTCGCCTTGGGCTGATAATGATATTCCGAGTGGCATAATAAAGCTATATATTAATAGATTTTTCATTTATCTAAGTAGTGTTACGTCTCCTGCCTCAATAAGTTGCCTCCCGTCAGTGAATGTTACTTTTGTTTTCCATACATAAACATCTTGCTTACTAAGCTGACCTCTGTACATTCCATCCCAGCCTATTAAAGCATCTTTACTTTCAAATAATAATTCTCCCCATCTATTAAATATTTGTAGCTGGTACTCTACTACTCCAGAGTAAACTGGAAAGAATACGTTATTACTAAGCGATTGAGGGTCGTATATTCCGTCTGAGCCGCCATCTATAGGAGTAAATGCATTGGGGAATTCTATGTTTGATAGAGCGGACGCCATAACTAGATCTACAACTAAAATGCTATCTGGACAGTTATATTCATTATTAGCCCAAAGAGAAACAGAATAAGTTCCTATATCCTGGTAGAAATGATCTGGACTGAATTCAGTAGAGGTTGCTCCATCTCCGAAGTTCCATAAATACTCATCCGCATTGGAGGAGAGGTTTATAAAGTTTACGGGGTTTTGAGGAACAAGAACCTCCTCTGGAGTAGCTGCAAAAATAGCCTGAGCTGAAGCATAAACTTCAATAATTTCACTTCTTACTAGTTCCCTCTGCTCGCCATTATTATATCCTGTTACTGTCAATATTACAGAATAAATCCCGGGGTTCTGATAAGTGTAAACCGGATTAGCTACGAAAGCCTGGCCCCCATCTCCGAACTGCCAATTATAACTCAAGCCATACTCGCTTTCATTTGCGAATTGAACAATTAAAGGAGAACACCCTGATGCTGGTCCTTCAAAATTCGCGACTGGTGGCGGTGGTATAATTTCTATATCTAAGGTAGTAGCATCTGAACAAATTCCATTATCTGCTATTAGGGAGATGGTATATTCTCCCCAAGTTTCATACGTATGGTCCGCTGGCTCGAATCCAGAGAGAACATCAGTTCCATCTCCAAATCCCCACTGGTATTCCACCGTATTTCCACCAAAACTATTATTGGCTATTTCTACGTTAGTAGAGGGGAATGTTTGCGATTCTGGAGAAGCTGTAAATTCGGCTATAGGGCTCGGATAAACCGAAATATCTTTAGAATATGTATCTGTACACCCTGCATAAGACTCTATGGTTAATGTGACTGTATAGACCACAATATTTTCTGTCTCGTTTTCAAATAAATGAGCCGGATTTATTTGGTTTTGTAGAGGGGAGTCATCTCCGAAGTCCCATTGATATTCCAGCGCTCCATTAGAAAAGTTTTCAAACTGAACTTCATAAGGAGCACATCCTTCATTAGGCGAACTAAATTGAGCATCTAAATATGGCAGTACCTCTACAAATACATTATCTGAACTTTCGCATCCGCTAGCAGAAAGTGCTTTTAAAGTAACCGTATAGGTCACAGGAGTTAAGTTTACATTATAAAACGTATGTGTATGTAATTGTTCAGATGAATTCCCTAGTTCTCCAGTTCCATAGGACCATGTATAGCTGCTCGCTGCTGTAGAAGAATTTTCAAACGTTACATCTAACGGATAACACCCCACAGAATCTAAAATACTAATGTCTGCTATCGGAGTAGCGAAAACGACTATATCTTGTGTATAAACCTCTTGACACCCGTAAAATGAAGAGGAGATTAACTCTACCGTGAATGTAGTATCGTTAAGCGTATTATTAACAAAGGTATGCACTGGATTTAACATTGAAGAAACTCCTCCGTCTCCAAAATTCCAAACAAAATCTACATTTGCTCCAAAGCTCTCATTATCAAATGTAATAGTTAAAGGCGAACATCCATTTTCTTCTTGCCCGAACTCAGCGGAAATTTGTGGATTTACAGTAATCGGTAAGTCATAAGTATCTTGACATCCAGTTTCATTAAAAACTGTCAGGGTCACTATATATTCTATGGGAAAGTCAGTGAAGTTTTCAAAGACATGAAAATGATTGTTAGCGCTGGTAGTAGAGGTTTCTCCGTCTCCATAACTCCATAAGTATGCGGAAGCGCCTATACTGTTATTCGTAAATTCCACAGAGACTGCACTACATCCAGAATTCACATCAGATGTGAAATTCGATACAGGGCTGGAATAAACGACTATTTCTACTTGGTCCATATCAATGCACCCTGAGGGTGACAGAGCAAGTAAAGTGACTACATAAGTCGTATCAGAACCAGAATTATTAATGAAAGTCGTTTGACCCGTCGTCTGAGTGGAGTTTAAACCATTTCCGAAATCCCACTCAAAACCTGTGGCATTAGTACTATTATTTAAGAATGCGACTTGATATGGCGAACATCCAGGTTCTGGTATCACTATTTCAGAATTAGCACTTGGCGTTATTTCGAGAGGCAGTGTACTAGAAGCCTCGCAACCATAAGTGTTTTCAGCATTAAGAGTGATATTATAAACTTGTAATAAACTAGAAATATTAGTGTATGTGTGAGTCGCATTTCCAGAATAAGCGCCTGTGGTATTGTCTCCATAATCGTACATTCCTGTAGAAATTCCGTTTGAATTGTCTGTTATCTCCACTTCTAGAGGAGAGCACCCGCTTACAGCTGAGATAGTGAAGTCTACCTCTGGAGAAGGCAAAACTACCAGTGTACTGTTGCCTGTTCCCGCGCAACCAAATGCAGAAATAGTATTTAATGTGATCGAATATGTGATGGGCTCATCAGTATTATTGGTGTATAAATGACTTGGGTTAGGGATTACAGAAGTTTGACCGTCTCCAAAACTCCAATCAAAAGTTTGACCACTAGCTACTAATGGCATTTGAACTACTAGTGGGGAACAGCCTTCATTAGGTGTAACATCTAACGTGAAATCGGGCTGAGGATAAACTGTAATAGCGGAGACTATGGTGTCATTACATCCATTGGATGAGTACGCTATCAGCTGAACAGAATATGTTTGAATAAAGCCTGAGGTGTTTGCATAAACGTGCGCTGGACTCTCTGATTCATCAATGGCTGATCCATCTCCAAAATCCCACTCATAACTGGTCGCTCCAAAAGACATGTTATTAAATACAGCATTAAAAGGCGCGCATCCAGGCGGCTGTGCATTGTCTGTAAAAGCAGCCCTAGCTCCAGAAAAAACTGTAATATCTAATGAGTCATTTTGATAACAACCAAAGTCAGAAGACGCTGTAAGTATGACCGTATAGGTCGTGTCGGAGTTTGTGAAATTATAGAAGGTGTGAACTGGTTCTTCCATGAAACTTCCAGATTGATCCCCAAAGTCCCAGGCGTAAGAATCTGAATCTATACTACTATTACCGAAGGTTACTTCAATTGGAGAGCAACCAGAATTTAAGTCAGGAAAAAAAATTGGTACTGGTGCTGCTTCTACAGTTACTGCGATAGTCACGTTCCCATTACAATTAACTGTGCTCACAGATAAATTTACATTATATGTTCCCGCTAAGGCGTATTGATGAGAAGGATTTTCCTCAGTGCTGGTGAATGAATCCCCAAAATCCCAGGCCCATGAAATAATCGGATCACCCCCATCTGAAGTGCTTATGTCTGTAAATTGAGCTAAAGTCCCTTCACATACATTATCAGCTATAAAATTCACTACAGGTGCATTAAACACACTTACAATTTCTTGTGCGGTATTTATGCACCCTGACGAATTAGTAGCAGTTAAGTCTATTACAAAATCTCCAATAGTATTATAATTCTGGGTCGGAGGCGTGGACCCATTAAATGTATTCCCGTTTCCAAAATCCCAATCCCAATTATCCGCATTTGTGCTCGCCTCTTGGAAGTTGGCAGATATATTTCCGCAACCACTAAGGTTGTCTGCTAAAATAGATATCACAGGAGACGGAACCACCGTGACGCTCACGAAAGACGTATCCGCGCATGCAGCACTTGACAATAAACCCACAGCGCCGGCTATTGTATACGTTCCCGGCGCAGAATATGAGTAGACAACGTCTGATGAGCCTGTAGAATACCATCCGAATCCATCACCAAAATTCCAGCTAAATGAATTAGGATCTCCAGTTGCGTTTTGTTCTATTGTAATAGTTTCTCCTAAACATATTTCATTATCGACTAGTAAAAAATCAGCAATCGGTGAAGAAACCATAGTTACAGTCATATAGGCAGTGTCTAAACCACAGAAGTTACTATCTATCATCATTACCTCATAAGAGTCCCCTATATTACCAGGATACTGAATAGTATGAGGATTGGAAGGTGGCCAAGGAGACCAATCTATAATTGAGTCTTGACCATTTCCCCAGTAATCTCCAAAATTCCAATATTCATACCTCTGTTCAATGTTTCCTTGAGCAAAACAGTTTCTGCTTGTGGTATTCGTATAGGTCACTTCGTTTTCTGGGACACACAATACTGAAGCGCTAGATGTAATGCCAGCATTATCCGCGTCATAGATCTGTATAGGAGAGAACGTATTAAAAAATGCTCCGCCTTGCACCGTGTTACAATAATTCTCTGCAAACAACGTCACCGCCGTATTACAGTCTACCGTATTTTCTTCATAAACATGAGAAATAACTTGGCCAAGGTTGGTTTGATCTAAAACTAAATTTTCACTCCCGTCTCCAAAATCCCACGTAAAAATGGTGTTTTCAGAAACATTACTGCTCTGATTAGAAAAACTTAATGGGTGAGGTGCGCAAGCTTGAGTTAAAACTCCTGTAGGAATGACAATTGAAGGATTTGTAGCTTCTTCCATCACTAAAACACCTGAAATACTACATCCCAAAACTGGATTGGTAATTGTAATATTAAAATTTTGGACTGTAGCCGAATAATCATGGGATATTGAGACAGGTGAAGTCCAATTGGTCCCGGCTTCTATAGGTGAGCCATCTCCCCAGTCAATGGTGTACTCCGTCCAATCGTGAGGACTATAAATATTTAGGGTATAATCCCCACCACTACAAGCGTACCAATAAGGCACTGGAACCAAGTCATCATAGAAATCAAATACCTCACATTGAGAGATAACTATACTATTTAATCCAAGTATTCCTGCGAATACGACTACGGTGTTCTTTATGAATTTTTTCATTTACCCTGTAGTCTACGGAGAAATAAGATAAAGGTTTAGATTTGATTTATAGTTTAGTGTAATGGTCAACTACATGCTACTCAAGTTTTTTGCTGGTATTAATTATAAGTGAATGAGATTCGTTAAAAACACCCTATCGTTTATAGCCTTTTTTACTTTGGCAATCCTTGGTTTAAAATTTTTTTTTAGGCCTTATCATCTCACTTATAACTTTATTCATTCTGCTCATTATAGGGAGAAAGTCGATGAATTACTCCTAAAGGAAATTTCCGACTCTACCATTCTTTTTATGGGTAATAGTCTTACTAAGAGCTATGATATCTCCGTTTTTCAAGTAGACGCAGTAAATTGGTCTATTTCTGGGGATGTTTTGGATGGTTTAGACTGGAGGCATAATGCCCTGATTGAGGCCAATCCCATGAGGATAATTCTAAACTTGGGCGTGAATGATATCATTCATGGATTTGGGTTTAACATAGAGAAGATGAGTTCATTTATTCAAGAATTTAAAACGTACTCGCCCTCTACCCAAATCTTCATAATGTCATTATCTCCGGAATGTTTAGCGTCGGGTCTGTTTACTTCTCCGGAAAGGATATCTCGTGAAATCATCAATGCGAATAGGGAAATAGAAGAAATGTGTTCTCAGTTGGAGGTGGATTATGTGGATGTGTATTCGGCTTTGCAGAAAAACGGAAAACTCCTCCCGAGATTCACTACTGATGGACTTCACTTGAATCAAGCAGGTTATGAAGTCTGGACTGAAAGTCTTACAAAAGCATTTAATCAAGCACTCTAAATACTTGCATTTTACTGTTGTTGTTTGCCACTAAAACAAATGTCTCTTTAGCGGTTTTCAGCAATTCTATGTCTTTTACATTGCCACGCGTAAAAAAACCAGAATTATATCCCGTAGTTTCTCCAGACAAGAGCAAACAACCTACACTAGCATCTGCTCTTGTCGTTTCTACTTCTGTATTGTATTTATTACCCGCGGTAAGAATATCTAGTTTCCCATCATTATTTACATCAAACACACACACACCATTTACCGGGCCTACCTGAGCCATGGCTGGTAATTCTTCCCTTTTAAATTTGCCTAACCCTTGAGACAGAAATAGGCTACTCGAAAATTCGGTAGCAGCTAAAGCTACTTTGGACTCTTCAGGATTCTTCCCTAACAAGTTCATTAAATCTGAATCGGCAAACTCTCCATAATCTCTAACTTTTTCCTTGGAAATAAAGGGCATCTGTTCAGACATACATTGCTTTCCTCTCACGGGAAGACAAATGCCATCCTCATAGGTAGTGGCTAGCACAATATCTCCACTGCCATTTTCATCGTAGTCATCGTAGTAAATCATAAACGGCGTGGCTCTAGATGGGCTGAACTTATGGTTTTCCCCCATATTTCCTGCTATGATATCCTCTATCCCATCTTGGTTTATATCTGCTGCTTTTAGTGAATACCACCAGCCTATTTCTTCCTCTATGCCAAGCTCTGCCGTCACGTTCTTAAAGGATGAGCCGGTATTCTGATAAAAACTAACGGGCATCCATTCTCCTGCTATTACTAAATCTGGTTTTCCGTCTTGATTAAAATCAGTGGAGACGGCCGAAGTAATAAACCCAGCATCAGGTAAATCAGCTATCCAAGAATCCTCAGGAGAGATAAAGCTCCCGCCCTCATTTAATAAAAAATAAGAAGAGTCCGCCAATGGATAGGTTCCTGGTTTAGAGCCTCCAGCCACAAACACATCTTGAAATCCATTTCCATCAAAATCGGCATGAACTATACATGAGCCATTAGGCCAATTCATTTCTGGTATTCCTCGGGGATATTCTGCCAAACCATTAGATCCTTTATTTACATAGTACATATCTCTTTTGGCTACGCCCTCTTCCCCTCCTCCATTTACAAGGTATAAATCACCATCTCCATCATTATCTGCATCAAAAATGGCTGCGTCCAAGTTCTCCCATTCTTTTCTACCCGAAATATTCGTTTGCGTAAATTTACCTTGATCACTTTGAATGAAAAGAGCCGCATCCTGACCGCTCGCTCCTCCTATAAACAAATCATCTAATCCATCTCCATTAATGTCTCCTACCTCCAGAGCTGGACCTAATGTCGATTGTTTGTGCGGGAGCAAAATTTCACTTTTAAAGTCATAGCATATGTTTTCCTTATGCTGAAAAGTTAACCCCAATGATGCAGGGTCTATTTCTTCGAAATATTTCTTTTCTGACTGAGTAGTTATAGTATAGGAAGGATTGTATACAACCGTATAATACTTATTTAACTCTTCTATCTCAATGGTTTGAACTGCGCCTGTAGGCCAGATAACACGAGCTGAATCTACCCTTGAAAGTTTCCCTAGTCCAAAATGTACTACTGCGCTTCTGCCGGACTGGTATCCAGCTGTCTGCAACACCTCCCTAGAAAATACAGCCCCCTTACTATAAACTTCTACTTTAGAGTTTAAGCCATTCACATTTGGGCTTCTGGGCCATTCTAATTTCACCTTTAAATAGCTGTTCTGCTCTTTTTCTGATGAGTTGTTCTTATAAATGAAAGCCTCTTGCTCTAAGTTATTTATAATTAACTCTAAGTCTCCGTCATTATCTAAATCTGCCGCTGTGGCACCATTAGAAAAAGTAGGTTGGTCCAAACCCCAAAGATTAGTCAACTCCTGAAAAGAAAAGTCTCCATTGTTTCTGTAAGCATAGTTACTCAGTTTAGTACTAGGAATGGAATTATATAACTCGTCTACGCTTAACTGTCCCTTCTTTTTTTCAAGTAGCTTTCTTTGGGCTTTAGCATCTTTATTCAGCATGTCTCTCTTTACGCCGTTGGTGACGAATAAATCTACTTTACCATCATTATCTAAATCTTCTAAAATAGGAGACCAACTCCAGTCAGTCTTGCTTACGCCCGCCATTTGAGAAACATCAGAAAAGTAGCCCGTGTGGTTGTCTACTTGAAGCACATTATGCATGTACTGATAATGATGCCCCTGACTGATGAAGTACCAAAAAGATTCTATATCCATAGACGCCATATTCTCTTTAGACCTTTTATAATCTGAGGGCAGCATTTCTGCTATAAAAAAATCTTCAAAGCCATCATTATTAATGTCAGCCCTATCTATACCCATACTGCTCTGGGAGTTATGCCCTGTGCGTTTTTTAATTTCATCTGAGAAGGTTCCGTCTCCCTTATTTATATAGAGGTAATCATTCTCCATATAGTCATTGGCCACATAAATATCTGGATAGAAGTCTCCGTTAAAATCTGCGGTAATTAATCCAAGACCGAAGGCATAATTTCCTATCCCCGCCTTTTCAGTGATCTTTTTAAAGCTGCCCTTGCCGTCATTCCTATATAAATTATCAGAGCTGGCCCAATTCGCTTTTTCATCATGCTTCTTCCTTACGTGATCCGCGTTAAAAGTTTCTGGATAATTCATAACGTAGACATCCAGATCCCCATCCAAATCAAAATCAAAAAAAGAGGCTTGAGTGCTCAAACCCGGATCAGAAAGGGCGCTTTTTTTGTCCAGAAAAAAAGTGCCATCTCCCTTGTTCATATAGAGCTGATTTCTTCGGTTCTCCGAAGACATATTATGCCCTGCTTTACATACATAAATATCTAACCAACCGTCTGCATTTAAATCAACAAACGAAACTCCAGAACTCCAAGATTTATCCCCAGTAAGTATGCCAGAAGAAAGCGTAACCTCTTGGAATTTCAAATCTCCTAGATTGAGATAGATGCGGTCGTCTGTATGATTTCCTGTGAAATATAAATCCTCCAGGCCATCGTTATTTAAATCCCCCACAGCTACTCCTCCTCCATTGTATATATACTGATTAGTGAAGTAGTTATTAGAATCCGTTTCTACCACTGTATTTATGAATGAAATACCCGATTCTTCCTTAGTTAAAAGCGTAAATAATGGTTCAGCCTTTTGGCGTTGCAATGTTTTTTTTTCTTCCTCACCCTTACATGAAGAAAAACAGCCAGCCATACTCATTATCAGAACTGCGGTAAGAATTAACCTCATTCTACAAAATTAAAAGTTTTTAGCCCTTAATGTGAACTAGGGTTTAATAATCTCAGCTATTCAAAGAAATAACAATCCTTATCTGCGCTAAAATCCCCGTAATCTATAGAGACGAAGCAGTAAATTAAGTAAGTGAGGTTAAATTTCCGTAACTTTAAACTTTATACCTCTTAACCAAACACATAACACTAATTTACAGCACATTATTGAACTCGCTTTTTATAACCTGCCATGAAAAATATTTTACTCTGCTTGATTGTCTTTTTCTCTTGTCATTTATCTGCCCAAGTGCCCTCCTATGTGCCCTCTGATGGCCTTGTAGGCTATTGGCCTTTTGATGGCAATGCCAATGATGAAAGTGGTAATGGTAATAACGGAACAGTTAATGGGGCAACACTAACAACCGATAGATTTGGAAATGCTAATAGTGCTTATGCTTTTGATGGAATAGATGATTACATTACTGGCAATTCCACTAATTTAAGTGCAGCATCTACCAACAAACTTACCATTGCATCATGGATAAATGTTAACCAACTTGCAACAGCACCTGCGGCATCAAAGGTATTTACACATACAAATAATGCAACAAACGAAATCCAACAATACGCCTTGTCAATTAATTCCAATGGCTCTATTTATTTTCTTGCAGGAAATGGGGAATTCGAGAATAATGGGCCTAACTTAAGTCCTACAGGCCAAATTCAAAGCAATACTTGGGTTCACTTAGCAGTTGTTGTTTCAATTGACTCTGTTAAACTTTATCTCAACGGTAATGTTGTAATGAGTAAGCCCGAAAATGATAATTTTCCAATTAACCCTGTAGATTTATTTGTATTTTCTTCATTTACCAATACAACCTTTAATAAGCTTTTTAACGGCTCGATAGACGACACCGGCATCTGGAACCGTGCTCTCACGGAGCAGGAGATAACAGACTTATATAATGCAGAATTGTCAACCCCGTGCGATGCAACCGTCGACCTCGGCCCAGACACCCTTGGTCTGTGTGCAGGAGACAGCATACTGCTAGATGCAGGAGCAGGTTATGATAACTACGATTGGAGCACAGGAGATACCTCACAAACAATTTATGCCTCAAACTCTGGAAGCTATAGCGTGACGGTAGGAGATGGAGTGGGAGTAGATAATGACTACTCTATGAGTTTTGATGGCGCTGGTAACCAAGATATTAATATCCCTGAATCGGCAAGTATTAATAGTATTAACGATAAATTGACCATCATGGCCTGGGTCAAAACACTAGGCGATCTGAATGGAGAGAATCCACGAATAATAGACCGATCCGAAGGCAATGGTGGCGGAACAGACAGATGGTTTCTAACTCATACATCTTCCAATATTCTTCAATTTGGTGTAGGACAAGGCGCTACACAAACTGTCACAGGGTCAAGCCCGCTGACTATTGGCGAATGGATAGCTGTAGCTGCAGTATACGATGCAGGAGGCGTTACACTCTATGAAAATGGCACCCCTGATGGGTCAGGTAATATTTCAATAAGCGATTTATCCCATGTTGAAAATGTAGCCATGAGTATCGGTTCAGTCAATGGTGACAATTCATTCTGGAATGGCTCATTAGACGATATTCACATCTGGAACACCGCTCTCACCCAATCCGAAATCCAACAATACATGTCTTGCCCACCAACGGGTAATGAGACAGGCTTAGTTGGCTACTGGGACTTTGAAGAGGGTAGTGGAACCACTGCATTAGACCAAACTTCAAATGGCAATGATGGTACCATAAACGGAGCAACCTACAGCACAGATGTGCCAGCGCAAACCTGCTTGAGTTGCACCGCCACAGACAGTGTTTATGTCGATGTGCTTAATGCACAGATTGTACAGAACGACACCTCCATCTGTTTTGGGGATAGTGTGGAGTTGAGTATTTTATCGGATTCAATTATTTTTCCCGGAAATTTTTCTGCATTTGACTACATGGGATGTAATGAGGGTAATTATTATTATTTTTCTCAATATACAACCTCTTGGACAAATGCTTTTAATGATTGTCAACAATTTGGTGGTCATATTTTGACTATAAACAATCAAGAAGAACAAAATTTTATTGAAAGTATAGCAACATTTTCACCAGCACTTCATTTAGGAATTGAAAAAAATAATACAAGTCAATGGATAACAGGTGAGCCGGTTGTTTTTTCAAATTGGGAAACAAGCAATTTTAATCAATGTTGTTATGGAGAATTTTTATGGAATGATGGGACTTGGGGCTTTGATCCAAATACATCTCAACATCGTATTTGCATGGAAATAGAAACAAATGGCTTGTGTCCTTTAACTAGTGATATTTTATGGTCCACCGGCGACACTACAGCCACCATCACCGTAAGCCCAAGCCAAACCACAACCTACTCATTAACCGTCGATAATGGAACAACTGTATGTACAGATAGTGTGACGGTGACGGTAAATGCTGCATCAGTAGACCTCGGAGCAGACACCCTAAGTTTGTGCGCAGGAGACAGCGTGCTACTCGATGCAGGTGCAGGATTTGATTCGTATAGCTGGAGTACCGGAGAAACCACACAAAGCATTTATACAAATACCAGTGGCACCTACTCTGCAACCGTTGGCCAAGGCGATGCGGTAGTCAATGACTATTCTATGAGTTTTGATGGGGTGGATGATTATGTGGAGGTTAATGTAAATTATGCGCCAACAACATCAAGCGATTTCTCAATTGCCTTGTGGACTAAACCTGGTTCTGGGGGTACCACAGTAAGCAAATATGACAACCTGAATGCTCCGAATAGTAATTTCTTTATTCAACTTGATGGCAGCAATGGTTCTGGCGTCATAAGTGGAGATGGCACAAACACAGTAAGCTTTTCAATACCCCAACTTAATACTTGGACTTATATTTCCGCAGTTTTTAATGCCAATGGCAACGTTTCCATATTTGTTAATGGAACACTTCAATCAACGGGTAATTTAAATTTAAACTCATTAATTTCTTCAACACCTATGACTTTTGGAAGGGTAAGTGGCCCATCCCCTGGATATTTTGACGGCCGAACTGACAATGTATCCATCTGGAACACCGCCCTAACCCAATCCCAAATCCAACAATACATGAACTGTCCTCCTACTGGAGATGAAGCAGGACTAGTTGGTTATTGGAACTTTGAAGAAGGAAGCGGAACCACGGCATTTGATCTGACAGCAAATGGAAACCACGGAACCATTAATGGAGCCACTTACGAAACCGATACACCAGAACAAATTTGTAACGCTTGTTCAGCGACTGATAGCATTGTGGTATCGATTCTTGATGCGACCATCACCGCATCTTCAGAATCTGTCTGTTTTGGGGATAGTGTGGAGTTGAGCGTGGTATCAAATGGAGCTATTGAAGAATGCAATCTATCGGGAAGTCTTGTGAATGGACTTGTTGGTTACTGGCCATTTTGTGGGAATGCTAATGATGAGAGTGGGAATGGAAATGATGGCGCGGTAAATGGAGCAACATTGACAACAGATCGTTTTGGAACCTCAAATTCTGCATATAATTTTGATGATAATAACAATCAGTACATAGAAGTTGGAGAAACAAACTCATTAAACAACTGCCAAAAAATGTCTGTGTCATTTTGGTTTAATATTAGTGGAAACAACAGCAGAAGCCATTTCATCAACAAAACAGAAGTTCCATCTGCAGGTATAACTGAAAACAAACAATTTATTGTATCATTAAATTCAACCGGTATATACTTCTATTATGATGCGAATAATTATTTTCAGACCAACATCATACCCGATTTTAATCAATGGAATCAGCTCACCGTTACTTATGACTATGGCACAATAAATACACTTGATCAATGTCAATTCTTTTTGAACGGCATACTAATAGATACATTCCCCACTCAAGCCATACTCGCTGAAACAAATTTTAATATGCGATTTGGCTCATATGCAGATCAAAGCTCTAATACTGTTGCTGGAAAGATTGATGATATTGGGGTCTGGAACAGGGTACTTTCGGAATCTGAAATTCAACAATTGTACTCAGGGGGTGGGTCTACTTATTCCTGGTCCACAGGATCAACAGAAACAAGCATTACCGTAGCTCCAACAGAAACCACAACCTACACTGTAACGGTAGACGATGGCAATGGAACCTGTACTGATGATGTTGAGATTGAAGTGAATCAAACAACCTCATATACCGATATTACGGCTTGTGAAAGCTATGAATGGAATGGTAATACATATACTCAAAGTGGCACCTACTTATTTAGCGATGGATCAAATAATTCTAACTCATTAGAATTTAACTCTTCTTCTAATATTAGTGTTGATCCTTATGTTGATTGTGGTGATGTTCTTGATATGTCAGAAAGTTTTAGCATTGGTGGTTGGGTTTATAATGAAGCTGGTACTCCAGAATCTTGTGTTTTAAGCAAACGACAACAATCATCTTCTGGCCCTCCTTATTTTGGATATAATTTATCTTATGAAAATAATTTAGGGAGATTTGCCTTTGGTATTCAAGAAAATTCATTAGCAGGAGGTGATATTGTTTATGCACCTGCAAATACAAATGAATGGGTTCATGTTGTTGGAGTCTTTCATTCAGGCGCTTCAATTAGTATATATATAAATGGTCTATTTATAAATTCTCAATCAACAAGTTTTAGTTCATTAACAAACAATTCAGCGCCATTTAGAATTGGATGTTTAGGGATTCAAGCATATGCCTCTTGGAACGGAAAATTAGATGAAATTTTTATATATGATAAAGCTCTAACAAATGCTGAAGTATCAAATATATATAATTGTAACATGTTGGATGACAATCTTCAAGGTCATTGGAGATTTGAAGAAGGAAGTGGAACAACAGCTTTTGACTTAACATCCAATGGAAATAATGGAACGATAAATGGTGCAATATATAGCACAGATGTCCCAACTCAGTCTTGCCCTTTAACCAATGTTAATGGCTGTGATAGTACAGCAGTTCTTAGCCTAACAATCAACCAGGGTGACACTTCATATACCGATATTACGGCTTGTGGAGGCTATAAATGGAATGGAACCGATTATACGGCTAGCGGGGTGTATACTTTTGAAACGCTAAACGCTAACGGGTGTGATTCTAT
>CESU01027015.1_pt1 | contig 32496 bp, 25 predicted proteins | sample 531141 | NCBI WGS metagenome assembly CESU01 (sample SAMEA2621401, study PRJEB7988) | marine metagenome | isolation source: saline water (ENVO:00002010), including
AATCTGCTCCATTACCACTCTGGCACCTCTCCTATTAAATGAACTTACGCAATTAAAATTGCGGTTGCAAATGTAACTTTTCATTATCTAGAACGCAAACAATTTTTTTACTTTTTTGTAAGCATTTTTAATTTAATCCGGATATTCTATACGCAAGTGGTACATATTGGCCAACTTTTGCTTCAACACCTTCTTAATAGACTGAATTTCTTTCAAAGTAATATCTGCATTCAAAAATTGATCTGTATCCATTTGTTTGGAAATAATTGCATCTACAAAGTTATTTATCTTGGTTGAATTAGGATCCTTTAAACTTTTGGACGCTGCTTCCACACTATCACACATCATTAGTATAGCCGTTTCTTTATTAAATGGCTTTGGCCCATTGTACGAAAAATCAGTAGTTTCAAAATCTAAATTCAACTCTACTTGTTTGTTATAAAAATAATATACAGTACTTGTACCATGGTGCGTTCTAATAAAATCTATGACACGGTCTGGTAAATTATTTTTCTTTGCCAATTCGACACCATCTATAACATGGTTGATAATGATTTTAGCACTTTCTTTAGGAGACAACTCATCATGTGCATTGGTTCCTGTCATTTGATTTTCGGTAAAATACGTTGGGTTTTTCATCTTACCTATATCATGATACAAGGCTCCTACCCTCACAAGCATTGTATTGGCGCCTATTTCATTGGCAGCAGCTTCAGCTAGGTTTGCCACATTTAATGAATGATGAAAGGTTCCTGGTGCTTTATCCGACAATTCTTTCAATAGCTTAGAATTGGTGTCTGACAATTCTAACAACGACACATCCGATACAAGCCCAAACAGTTTTTCATATACATATATAAGAGGCTGTACAAAGAGCGTTGCCAATCCACACAGTACAAACAATAAAAACGTTTCCCATTTTAAGTTGTCAATACTTCCTTCGTGAATTACAAAAAATGCAAAATAAGAAATGATGTATATCAAGGTAATTTGCCCTACAGATATAAATAAATTTGCTCGTTTGTAAAGTTCAGACACGGTTAGAATGGTTACAATTCCAGCAATAATTTGCAAAAACATGTATTCATAATTATTGGCTACCACGAAGCCTAACAAAAGCACCGTGATTACATGTGTAAATAAACCCAAGCGAGCATCAAAAAATGCCTTCAATATTAAGGGTAAAATACATAAGGGAACAATATAAATATAAGACGAATTATAGTTGACAACTAAAGTGGTTAAAAATACCATCAATACGATATTGAAGAAAATAAAGGTGACTTTGGTATTGTTAGAAAACACCTCCATTCTGTATTTTTTCATAAACAACAACAGCATGAGCAGAGCCAAGGACACCAAAACAGTATAAGCCGTCACAACTAAAGTATAGTTTGAATCGGTCCAAACTTGTGATTCATATTCAGATACTAATGAATTTAAAACAGCATATTTATCACCTTGAACCACTTCTCCTTTAGAAATAATGAGTGTTTGCTTATCCACACGACCCCGAACTAATTTTATTTGACTTAGGCGCTCTTCTAGTGAAACCTGAGTAATTGCTTTATTTAATTGTGTATTGGGTTTTACGACATCAAAAAACAATGCCAAATAGCGTTGCTTGTAAGCTTCTAGTTCTAAAGCCTCCACACTAGATTCTACAAATGATTTTAAATCTGTCTGAAGAAAAAAGCTGTCAAACCGTTTAACCCTACTTTGCGTTTTATCAACCAAAATAGAGATTTGCTGATCGGGGTCATAATCATATGGATCTTGAAGCACGCCACTTTGATATAATTCATCAAGAAGTTTCCTCCCTTTATAATATAAATCTACTTTTACTTGATCTCTGGGTAGCTCAAAAAACAACCTGTCAAATGCTGAAGAATATTCGTTTTTTGCCGTAGCGACCACCGCAGTATCCACATCAAAAAAAACAGGAGATTGTAGAATAATTTGCTGTTTTTCTAAATCAACCTCTTCAGCTGTTTTTTTAATTGCAAAATCAAAAGGCGCATAGAGGTTTTCAGATTGCCAAGGTTTTCCCTTTTCAAAACTATATCTGAAGGTTCCACTTTTTGGAAACAAATAGACTATCACAAAAGTGGTTAACACAAAAAGAAACACCTTGTATATTAAGGAATGGTTTTTATGAAAAAGGTTCATTATATCCTTCATGTGTGTCTATTATTTATTTTTTTGAGTTTCATGGGTTTTGATTTGGATAGGTCATGCGCAGCTAGGGGTATTTAAAGACAACATTAAGGACATAATAAAGACTATATACCTCCACTAACTGTTACATTACGTACTTGTCAACACCCAAAAGTAATAAAAAGAAGTATCTTTTCTCTCTATATTAAAATATTCCTACTTTATATATCCTAAATTTTAGTTATTTTCGCATGAAGCATCTCTAAATTCTAAACTATGAGTAAAGACGTTGTAATTGTATCCGCAGCAAGAACCCCTATTGGGAGTTTTTTAGGAGGACTGTCCTCTATTTCAGCACCTAAATTAGGTGCAGTCGCTATTAAAGGCGCACTTGAAAAAATTAATTTAAGCCCTGAACTTGTAGACGAAGTTCTGATGGGAAATGTTGTACAAGCTGGCACAGGGCAAGCACCTGCAAGGCAGGCCGCAATTTATGCAGGCATCCCTGATTCTGTGCCCTGTACTACGGTCAATAAAGTGTGTGCTTCTGGAATGAAAACAATCATGCAAGCCGCACAATCAATTGCTTTGGGAGATGCTGATATTATTGTCGCAGGTGGGATGGAAAACATGAGCTTAATCCCTCATTATCACCACGCACGTTCGGCACATAAATTTGGCTCCGTAACACTTGATGACGGCTTACAAAAAGATGGTTTGGTAGATGCTTATGCAAATCAAGCCATGGGAATTTTTGCAGATAGTTGTGCAACAGAGTATAAATTTACTCGAGAAGAACAAGATGCTTTTGCAATTCAGTCCTATAAACGCTCTACGGAAGCTTGGAATGAGGGCAAATTCAATTCTGAAGTGGTTGCTGTAGAAGTACCTCAGCGAAGAGGAGAACCAATTGTTGTAGATAGAGATGAAGAATACACGAACGTTCGTTTAGAAAAAATACCGAGCTTACGTGCTGCTTTCACAAAAGACGGAACTGTAACGGCGGCAAACGCTTCTACCATAAATGATGGCGCTGCTGCTTTGGTGCTTATGAGTAAAGAAAAAGCAGACGAACTTGGACTAAAACCTTTAGCAACGGTAAAAGGCTACGCCGATGCCGCTAGAGAACCTGAATGGTTTACTGTAGCACCTTCAAAAGCACTGCCTAAAGCATTGGCAAAAGCAGCTGTTGATATTTCAGAAGTAGATTTCTTTGAGTTCAACGAAGCATTTTCTGTAGTAGGCTTAGCTAATATGAAATTATTGGGACTCAACGATTCAAATGTAAATGTCAATGGTGGTGCGGTTTCTTTAGGCCACCCACTGGGCTGTTCAGGGGCTCGAATTGTAGTGACTTTATTGAGTGTCCTCGAACAAAATAACGGAAAAATTGGAGCTGCAGCTATTTGTAATGGCGGCGGCGGTGCTTCGGCACTAATCCTAGAACGAAATATATAGGAAATGCAATACGGCCTTTGCTACCTAAGCGTTGTTGCTTTAAGATCGGAAGCTTCCGATAAGAGCGAATTAATTTCGCAAGTACTCTATGGCGATTATTTTAAGGTTTTAGAACACCGAAAATCATGGAGTCGCATTCGTTTGGGCTTTGATAAGTATGAAGGTTGGATTGACAATAAACAGTTTCAATTTATTGACGAATTAGAATATAAAGAACTTCACAAATCAGATCCTCTAATGACTACGGATTTGGTTGATTTTATCACAAATCAAAAACAACAATTACACCCTATTTTGTTAGGGTCGGCACTTAACGGCCTCTCCTATTTAGAGCATACATTTGAAGGTGCAAAATCTATTGGACCTAAAGACAAATCTAAACTTGTAGAAACGGCTGTTTTGTACCTCAACACTCCTTATTTATGGGGTGGTAAAACGCCTTTTGGAATAGACTGCTCTGGATTCGTTCAGATGGTTTACAAACTGAATGGATTCAAAATTTTAAGAGATGCCTCTCAACAAGCGTCTCAAGGGGATGCGCTTAGTTTTATAGAAGAAAGTGAACCTGGTGATTTGGCATTTTTTGACAATAATGAAGGAGATATTATTCATGTAGGTATTATCATGAAAGACCATCATATCATTCATGCACATGGTAAAGTTCGGATAGATTTACTGGACCAAAGCGGCATCTATAATGTGGACACCAAAACACACTCTCACAAACTGAGAGTCATCAAGAAAATTATCTCATAAAAAAAGCCATTCAAATTGAATGACTTTTTAATATTGTAAAACTAACAGCTATTATTTTGGTTCTAGGGCGTCTGAAATAGCTTTAAATTCTTTGTACTTATCTGTGTCGCCTACAGCACTGAATATGTTCGCTAAGGTTTTAGAAGCTTGATAATTGTTTGGATCTATGTTAAATGCGCTTTCCAAATACGGAATTGCATCTAAATACAACTGGTTGCGCTTCTCTTTTAATTCGTCATACTTTCGATCGTCTGCAGCTGACGAACCTAGCTTATTCATTTCTTCAAGAATTGACTCTTCTTGTCCTAAGATTAAAGCCGCTAAATTGATGTAAGCATTTGTATAGTCTGACTTTAATTCGATGGCTCTTAGATAGTATTTTTTAGCGCTTTCAAAATCATTTGTATCCGTTGAAATAACCCCTAAATTATATTGTAACTCTGGATTCTCTGGGTCTTTTTGGATGGCTACTTCTAACAGTTCTTTAAATTTTTCGCTATTACCCATTGAGTAATAAACGTTTGCTTCAGTCAATAATAAATTTAAATCCTCAGGAGCTTCTGCTCTAGCTACAGCCATGGCTTGAAGTGCTTTTTCATTGTCCCCATTTTGAACATAAATAAGGGCTATATTTTTAATGATTTCTGGAAACTTAGATTTAGTCTTTTCATCTTTAGGATTGATGTGTGTTTTTGCTTTTAGTGAAAGATTTCTTAGCATTTCACTCCCAAATTGTTCTTCAACTTGTGTTTCTTTATTTGTAGCAAGAAAATTTTGTTCGATTCCTGTATAACCTAAGCTTCTCAACTCTTCATACATCACTAGAGAACGATCATAGAGTTTTGCGTTTACAGCGGTAGAAGCGGCATAAAACAAATAAACCGTATCATTAGGAGCTAATTTATAGGCAGATTCAAAATAATCCGAAGACGCTACATATTCATCTGTTTGCAAAAGTGAACTCGCTTTATTGACCAGAATAACTTTTATGTTTTGAGTTTGATTTTTTACTCCTTGTTCCTGTGCTGGTGCAGTTGCTAATTTTAAGGCTTCAATGGATTTTTTGATGGTACTAAAATCTGGCTCACCATTATTTAGGTAATACATACTTCTATACAGGTAATATTGACTTTTATATTTTTCGTCCATAGACCCTAAAAGAGCTTCGGCTGCATCAAGGGCAACCCCTGCTTTTTCATAATTTCCCTTATCTAATTCTTTAGCTGCTGTTTTGATCTCTTTCTTTTGAGCAACAACAGAAAATCCTAGAGTTAGTGCTATTAGCAATACAAAATATTTTTTCATCGTATTTTAAATTTTAATAGTTAGTATTAATAGTTATTCTTCTTCTTGAGTATCAATAGTCGTACCATTTGTATCAGCTGGTTTCGTATCCGCAGTGCCTTCTTCTACACCTTCTTCATCTAACCCTTCAATTGCTTCGATATCTTCTTCATCCTCACGCATTACTTTTGCAACAGCGGCAATCGAATCATTTCCTTTAAGATTGATCAAACGAACGCCTTGTGTGGCACGTCCCATGACTCTTAAATCCTCTACTGCCAATCGAATTGCAACACCAGATTTGTTAATAATCATTAAATCATCTTCATCGGTTACATTTTTAATGGACACCAAGTTTCCAGTTTTATCCGTGATTGATATGGTCTTAACTCCCTTTCCACCTCTGTTTGTGATTCGATAATCTTCCAAACTAGAGCGTTTTCCATAACCATTTTCAGATACAACTAAAATATTACTTTCCATATCATCGACAGCAATCATTCCGATCACCTCATCCGCTTCATGTGCAAGTGTAATTCCTCGAACTCCCGAAGCACCACGACCCATTGGACGGGTTTTGGCTTCTTCAAATCGAATGGCCTTCCCAGATTTTAATGCCAACATCACTTGACTTTCACCTGTAGTCAGTTTTGCCTCTAGTAATTCATCATCTTCTTTAATCGTAATGGCATTAATTCCATTTGTTCTTGGGCGAGAATATTGCTCTAAAGATGTTTTCTTAACCTGACCTTTTTTGGTAGCCATGATAACGTAATGCGAATTTGTGTATTCTTCGTCTTTTAAATCTTGAGTACAAATAAACGCTTTGACTTTATCGTCTTGTTCTATGTTGATTAAGTTTTGAATGGCACGTCCTTTAGAAGTTTTACTACCTTCTGGGATTTCATAAACCCGCATCCAGAAACATTTTCCTTTTTGAGTGAAAAACAACATATACTGGTGGTTGGTGCCTACAAATAAATGTTCTAAGAAATCTTCATTACGAGTGGTCGAAGCTTTTTGTCCGACACCTCCTCTGTTTTGAGTTCTGTATTCTGTTAATGACGTACGTTTAATATATCCTGCATGAGAAATTGTAATGACAACTTGCTCGTTTGGAATCATATCTTCAATAGATAAATCGCCTCCTGCATATTCAATCACTGAGCGACGTTCATCACCATACTTTTCTTTTACGACTGCTAGTTCTTCTTTGATGATTAACATTCGACGTTCTTTTTTATCAAGAATGTCTTTTAATTCATCAATTGTTTTCATGATCGCATCGTACTCACCACGTAATTTATCTTGTTCTAGACCTGTTAATTGTCTTAAACGCATTTCAACAATCGCTTTGGATTGTATTTCACTTAATTCAAAACGTTCAATTAGTTTTTCACGGGCTTGTTCGGCATTTGAAGAACTTCTAATAATCGCGATGACTTCATCGATATTATCCGAAGCAATAATCAATCCTTCTAATATATGAGCGCGTTCTTCAGCTTTTCTAAGTTCGTAAGTTGTACGACGTACAACAACTTCATGACGGTGCTCCACAAAATGATGAATCATGTCTTTTAGATTCAACATTTCTGGGCGTCCATTTACCAACGCAATATTATTGACACTAAAAGATGACTGAAGTGCTGTATATTTATAAAGTTTATTTAAAACAATGTTAGGAATGGCATCTCTTTTTAAGACATAAACAACACGCATTCCGTTTCTATCCGATTCATCACGAATGGTAGAAATCCCTTCCATTTTCTTATCATTGACCAAATCAGCAGTTTTCTTAATCATGTCTGCTTTATTGACTTGGTATGGGATTTCGGTAACGATTATACATTCTCGCCCATTAACCTCTTCTATGATAGCCTTACCACGCATAACGACACGGCCACGGCCTGTTTTAAACGCTTCCCTTACACCATCATAACCATAAATAATTCCTCCTGTAGGAAAATCGGGGGCTTTGACATGTGTAATTAACTCATCAATTTCGATGTCTGTATTATCTATATATGCTGTAATTCCATCGACGACTTCCGAAAGGTTGTGAGGTGGCATATTGGTTGCCATACCCACCGCAATTCCTGAAGCTCCATTAACCAACAAACCTGGGATTCGAGTTGGCAATACGGTCGGCTCTTGAAGTGTATCGTCAAAGTTCAGCTTGTGATCTACTGTTTCCTTATCGATATCTGCTAGCATATCTTCCGATATTTTTCGCATTCTGGCTTCTGTATAACGCATTGCTGCAGGACTGTCACCATCAATCGATCCAAAATTCCCTTGTCCATCAACCAACATATATCGCAAACTCCATTCTTGAGCCATACGAACCATGGCGTCATAAACTGAGGTATCTCCGTGTGGGTGATACTTACCCAAGACTTCCCCAACTATTCTTGCAGATTTTTTATGCGCCGTATTGGACCTAACACCAAGTTCATGCATCCCATACAACACCCGGCGGTGTACAGGCTTCAATCCATCCCTTACGTCAGGAAGTGCTCGAGACACTATTACAGACATCGAATAATCGATGTAAGCTGACTTCATTTCATCTTCAATATTTATGGGGATTAACTTTTCTCCTTCTATCATGCTACGCTAAATTTTTGTTTATTAAATAACCTAGCTAATATACTACTTTTCAAAATATTATTAAGCGAATTTTAGGGACTTTTTTACATCTAATTTATCAACAATTTTAAGAAGCTAAATGGTTAATAAATAGCGTCGTAAAAATTTTGATTTTAATTAGTTTTTACTATCATTTGTAGGAATGAAAAATAAAAAGGTATAGTTTTTGATTTAATGCCTTTGAATTTGTAATTTTAACCAAAGAATATTTATGGACGATAATTTTTCCCCCAGAGTTAAAGATGTGATTTCTTTCAGTAAAGAAGAAGCATTACGGTTAGGTCATGATTTTATTGGCACTGAGCACCTTATGCTTGGATTGTTAAGAGATGGTAATGGCAAGGCAATCGATATTTTGAACGCTTTAGACGTTGACCTAAGTCATTTGCGTCGTAAAGTTGAAATCCTAAGCCCTTCCAACCCCAATATTATGATTTCTTCCGATGAGAAAAAAAATCTTCACTTGACGCGTCAAGCGGAGCGAGCTCTAAAAACAACTTTTTTAGAAGCAAAACTTTTTCAAAGTAAATCTATAAATACAGCGCATTTACTATTATGTGTTTTAAGAAATGAAAACGACCCTACAACAAAGCTATTGAATAAACTAAAAGTGGATTACGATAGCGTTAAAGAACAATTTAAATATATGATTACAAAGGACGACGACTATACGGAGACTCCTAAAGCAGCCTCTTTTCCTAGTGAAGACATGCCTAAAGACGAAAACAAAGACAGTTCTTTTGGGCAAAGCAGCAGTCAAAAAGGGAACAAGAAATCTAAAACTCCGGTTCTAGACAACTTTGGAAGAGACCTAACAGCCATGGCAGAACAAGGGAAATTAGACCCTGTTGTTGGACGCGAAAAAGAAATTCAACGTGTGTCTCAAATATTAAGCCGTCGGAAGAAAAATAATCCTTTGTTGATTGGTGAACCAGGCGTTGGCAAATCTGCTATTGCAGAAGGCTTAGCGATTCGAATTATCAAACGAAAAGTCTCTCGAATTTTATTCAACAAACGTGTAGTTACTTTAGACTTGGCTAGCATTGTAGCGGGTACCAAGTACCGTGGTCAGTTTGAAGAACGCATGAAAGCAGTGATGAATGAGTTGGAAAAAAATGACGATATCATTCTGTTTATCGATGAAATTCATACGATTGTAGGCGCCGGAGGTGCGACAGGAAGTTTGGATGCTTCTAACATGTTTAAACCTGCCTTAGCACGCGGTGAACTCCAATGTGTTGGAGCCACAACTCTTGACGAATACAGACAGCATATTGAAAAAGATGGTGCGCTAGAGCGTCGTTTTCAAAAGGTAATCGTAGAACCAACATCAGTGAGTGAAACGATTGAAATATTAAACAACATTAAAAACAAGTACGAAGATCATCACAATGTAGAATATACCGAAGAAGCTATTGCGGCTTGTGTTAAATTGACCAATCGCTATATGACTGATCGATTTTTACCAGACAAAGCTATTGATGCATTGGATGAAGCAGGCTCTAGAGTTCACATCACTAATATTGATGTTCCCGACCAAATTGTAGAGTTAGAAGCGCAGCTTGAAGAGGTGAAAGAGACTAAAAATTCTGTGGTTAAGAAACAGAAATACGAAGAAGCTGCAAAGCTTAGGGATGACGAAAAACGCTTGGAAAAAAGCCTTGCAGAAGCACAAGAAAAATGGGAAACAGAATCTAAATTAAATCGAATTGTAGTCACTGAAGAAAATGTAGCTGAAGTGGTTTCTATGATGACCAGTATTCCTGTGAACCGAATTGCTCAGAAGGAAAGTAATAAATTATCAAAACTTCCCAAGCTTATCAGCGGAAAAGTAATTGGGCAAGACGAGGCGGTTTCAAAGGTTGTGAGAGCCATTCAGAGAAATCGTGCTGGACTTAAAGATCCCAATAAGCCGATTGGGTCATTTATATTTTTAGGGCAAACTGGCGTTGGTAAAACACAGCTTGCAAAAGTACTTGCTAGAGAATTATTTGACAGTGAAGACTCGCTTATAAGAATTGACATGAGTGAATACATGGAGAAATTTGCTATTTCTAGATTGGTTGGAGCACCTCCAGGATACGTAGGATATGAAGAAGGTGGACAACTCACCGAAAAAATTCGTCGCAAACCTTATGCGGTCGTGCTTTTAGATGAAATTGAAAAAGCACATCCAGATGTGTTTAACATGCTCCTTCAAGTTCTTGATGATGGATTTTTAACGGACAGTTTGGGTCGAAAAATTGATTTCAGCAATACAATCATTATTATGACTTCAAATATTGGGGCTCGTAAGTTAAAAGATTTTGGTTCAGGAGTTGGATTCGGAACTGCAGCTCAAAAATCTCAAGAGAGTTCTAATGCACGTTCGGTTATTGAGAACGCACTTAAAAAAGCATTCGCTCCAGAATTTCTAAATAGAATTGACGATGTAGTTGTTTTCAATAACTTAGAAAAAGAAGATATTGATAAAATTATTGACATCGAACTTGAAAAACTTTTAAAGCGTATTTCAGAGTTAGGATATACCTTAAAATTAAGCAAGAAAGCTAAAAGTTTTATTGCCGAAAAAGGGTTTGACAAGCAATACGGAGCGCGGCCTTTAAAACGTGCCATTCAAAAATATGTTGAAGATGCTCTAGCGGAAGAAATTATTCAATCCAATGCTCATGAGGGAGATACCATCACTCTTGATATTGGAAAGGATGACACAAAGTTAGACATTAAAATAATATCGCCTAAAGAGACGAAAGAATCGTAACTATAAAAGCCTCACTATGTGGGGCTTTTTTTTTAAAGTTTAATCAAACAACACATCGTCTTCCAGTTCGAGTGTCTGTATAAATTTGATGGCTTTCTCAATATCATTATGGAGTACTCTGTCTTCGGTTACTTTTGGGATTTCTGTCCTAAAACTAGATAGCATCGCGGATAAAAATGGAGATGTTTTTTGGTTTCTAAAAAACAATGCTTGAGAAGCATTTAGCAATTCAATAGCTAAAACGCGTTCTACATTCTCTAAAATTTGATATGCTTGAATGGCGGCATTGGCCCCCATACTCACATGGTCTTCTTGTCCATTAGAAGATACGATAGAATCAACACTAGCAGGGGTTGCTAATTGCTTGTTTGCACTTACTATACTCGCTGCTGTATATTGTGGAATCATAAACCCTGAATTTAGTCCCGATTTTTCAACCAAAAAAGAAGGCAACTCACGTAAACCTGACACCAATTGATAGGTTCTTCGTTCCGAGATATTTCCCAATTCAGCCATGGCTATTTTTAAGAAATCAAATCCAAATGCTAAGGGTTGACCATGAAAATTTCCACCAGAAATAATTTTATCATCTTTGGTGAATATATTAGGATTGTCAGTTACAGCATTTATTTCGGTTATAAACGTCTTTCTTACAAACATCAAAGTATCTTTCGTTGCGCCATGTACTTGTGGCATACATCGAAACGAATACGGGTCTTGAACATGTTTTTTTGGCTGCTGCATCAATTCACTGTCTTCTAAAAAACTTAAAATTCGTTCTGCTGTTTTAATTTGTCCATTATGCGGTCGTACCAAATGCACTAAGGGGTCAAATGGTTCAATTCGTCCGTCGTAAGCATCTAATGACATCGCACCAATAAGATCTGCCATATAGGAAAGCTTAAATGACTTTAATAACGAATGTACTCCGTAAGCCGTCATAAATTGTGTGCCGTTTAACAATGCCAAACCTTCTTTTGATTGAAGTGTGATTGGCGTCCAATCAAAAATATCTAAGACTTTAGAAGCAGGGGTTTGCACTCCTTTATACCAAACCATTCCTTCGCCAATGAGTGGCAACGCCAAATGTGCTAAAGGAGCGAGGTCTCCTGAAGCCCCCAAAGATCCTTGGGTGTATATAACTGGTAAAATATCGTTATTATAAAATGAGACCAAACGTTTAACAGTCTCTAATTGAATTCCACTATGCCCAAAACTCAAAGATTTAATTTTCAATAAAAGCATCAGTTTTATGATGGGTTGTAGAACAAAGTCTCCTGTGCCACAGGCATGAGAACGCACCAAATTTTCTTGTAATTTTGTAAGGTTTTCAGAGTGAATTCGCACATCACACAACGATCCAAACCCTGTATTGATTCCATAAATAGGATCGGAAGTCGCTTCGATTTTTTGGTCTAAATAATCTCGACATTCTTGAATTTTTTGGATCACTTCATCCGAAAGTTCAATTGCTGAACCTTCAAACACTATGGATTTAAGAGTGGATAAGCTTAATGGCTTGGAACTTATAATATGCATTTATATCGTGTTTAAGTTGCTCAAATTTGAACATTCCTAAATAAATATCCAAATAATTGTTAATTTTTTAATTTTACAAGATGATTCACCTATTTTTGGAACGAACTTATTTTAAAATAAATACCTATAAAACCTATCCTCACTCTATTATCGGCCATTTTATTATTAGGGGCTTGTTCAAAAACCCCTAAAGACTACGCAACACTTTCTGGAAAAATAACCAATGTGAATGAATTTAAAAAAATCACAATTAGCAACAGAAAGGGGTACAAAAAAGAGATTAAAGTTGATGACAATGGAACTTTTAGTGATACGCTCCACATCACAGAGGGTATGTATCGTTTTTCTGATGGCAATGAAATTGGAACTATCTATCTAAAAAAAGACAATACTATTTCGTTTACACTGGATACCAAAGCGTTTGATGAAACATTGAAATTTGAAGGAGATGACGCTGACCAAAGTAATTTTATGATTGACAACAGCCTGCTACAAGAACGTTATTTAAATGAAGATCTTTTTGACAGTACTGAAGCTGAATTCTCAAAGACTTTTGACAACTTAGAAACTGCTTATGATTCATTAAAATCGGAATACAAACAACTTGATACCGCTTACTTTGAAGACCAGGATAAAGAGTTTAAATCCATGCAAAAAACTTATAAGAGTTATTTCTTGGAAAAACTTAAAGTTCGCAAACTTTTAGCAAAAGGAACAGCATCTCCAGTGTTTTCTAAATACGAAAACCACAAAGGCGGAACAACATCGTTAAGCGACTTCAAAGGGAAATATGTGTATATTGATATTTGGGCAACTTGGTGTGGACCTTGTAAAGTTGAGTTTCCATTTTTGAAAAAATTAGAGGTCAAATATCACGACAAAAACATTGAGTTCGTGAGCATTTCTGTGGACGATGCCCGACGCAGTGGTACCATGGAAAAAGCACACGATGCTTGGAAAAAAATGGTAACTGAAAAAAAATTAACGGGCGTTCAATTATTTACTGGCAATGGCTGGAAAGCTGACTTTGTACAAGATTATAAAGTGAATGGTATTCCTCGATTTATACTGATAGCTCCCGATGGTACTATTGTAAATGCGGATGCTCCTCGCCCTTCAAGTAAAGGACTGATCAAACTCTTTGAAGAACTCGGCATTTAGAATCTTACAAAAACGTACTGAGCTGTAACTCATTAATCCCTTCATGAGAAGCATGGGCGATTGCTTTGCCCTCTTTGATTACAATCAATTGTGGCGATTGGTGTTGCACCTCAAAACGTTCAGTAATGGCGTTAGAGATGTCTCGATGATTTAATAAATCTAAATAATGGGCTCCAAATTCATTCGCTGAATACGTGAAATGTGCTGTAAAATCTGTGAGTACAAAACGACTTATACTACAACGAGTGGAATGTTTAAATATCAATTGAGGCGTCTTAAACGAAGCTGTTTTAATAAGATCTAATTGATCTAAAGATTCTAGTTGTTCACCCGGCCAGTTTGATTCTTTTGTATCAGAATTAAATAATGAATCGAAAATTCCCATGTATTGATTTTTTGGTTTTTGTATGAAATTGAAGTGGCTTAGCCCCCCTCATTTTGAATTTTCCAAAATTATACAATAAATATGAAAGTAAATGTGATTTTAACAAAATCCATTCAAAAGACACTAGTTCTGTTTGGATTTAAATTAAATCTGTAACAAATCATCCTAAGGCTCGTCCTATTAGTGTTGGTTGGTTAGTTAAAAAGCAATACAAGTTTTCTTTTTTGGAATTGTATTGCTTTTTTTTATGTCATAAACCCCAAGTAACTAAAAACTATTTTTTAAAAACACTTATATTAAAATCCTAATAAATTATAGACCCGATTTAGCAATCGACTGATATTTTGCTTAGTTTTGACCATTGATGAAAAAATCTGTTAACATATTAAATAAAAAGGCCCGCTTTACGTACGAACTTTTAGATACGTACACTGCTGGTATTGTATTAACGGGAACTGAAATCAAATCGATTCGAGAGAGCAAGGCGTCTATAGCCGAAAGTTTTTGTGAGTTTAATTTAAGAGGTGAGCTTTTTGTGATTAATATGACCATTCAAGAGTACGATTTTGGAAATCATTACAACCATGCTCCAAAAGCTGAACGGAAGTTATTACTCAATAAAAAAGAGCTCAAAAAACTTGAAAAAGAGGTGAAAAATTCGGGGCTAACCATTGTCCCTCTCAAACTTTTCATCAACGATAAGGGCTTTGCAAAACTAAAAATTTCTCTCGCAAAAGGTAAAAAACTTTTTGACAAACGTGAGACAATCAAAGACCGTGACAACAAACGCGCTTTAGACCGTGTGAAAAAGAATTTTAAGTAGGACTTAATTGTAACTTACGATGAGATTATTTTGCAACACCCTACAAGTTCAGTCGTCTTAAATCTAAAACATACAATTATCAGCATGCGTTATTTATTAGTATTATTTTTTTGTTCTCTATCCGTATCTGCACAACTCAAAGGCAGTATTACAGATCAAGATAACCAACCTATTCCTTTTGTGAATATTTATATTGAAAATTCCTATACAGGCACGACCTCAAATGAGCAGGGAGATTATGAATTGGCACTTTCACAACCTGGAACTTACAACATTGTGTTTCAGTTTTTGGGATTTAAAACACAAACCAAAACAATTGAAATTAAGTCGTTTCCTTATGTTTTAGACGTCACTTTATTAGAAGAAAACATCTCTTTAAATGAAGTGGTGATTTCATCCAAAGAAAATCCAGCGGATCGCATCATACGCTCTGCTATTGCCACAAGAAAATCACAATTAGAAAAAATTAATACCTATTCTGCCGATTTTTATTCCAAAGGAATCATCCGACTCAAAAATGTGCCAAAGAAATTTTTAGGTCAAGAAGTAGGCGATTTAGATGGCGTCTTAGACTCCACGCGTTCAGGGATTTTATATTTATCCGAAACGGTTTCAAAAATAAATTACGAAAAGCCTGATAAGCTTTCAGAAAAAATTATAGCATCTAAAGTGAGTGGGGATTCCAATGGATTTAGCTTTAATAATGCGAGTGACGTTGATTATAATTTTTACAACAATACAATTGACATGAACACCGAAATCGTGTCGCCTATTGCGGAGTATGCTTTTAATTATTACCGCTACAAACTCGAAGGCGTTTTTTATGACAATGGAGGACGATTGATAAATAAAATTAAAGTGATTCCACGACGAGAAAACGATCGTGTGTTTTCGGGAGTGGTCTATATTGTAGAAGATCAATGGGGGTTTTATGGTCTCGAACTGAGCGTTACTGGTGCTCAAATCCAATCGCCTGCAGTCGATGTGATTACTTTTAAACAAAACGCTTCCTACGACGAAAAGAACGACTATTGGGTGCTGCGCTCCCAAACCATTAGTTTTAAATTTGGATTTTTAGGATTTAAAGGGAATGGAAGTTTTGTGGCTAATTATTCCAATTATAAACTGAATCCCGATTTTGAGAAATCAGTCTTTACAAATGAAATTTTAGCTTTTGAGCCGAAAGCCAATAAAAAAGATTCCACCTATTGGAATACCCTCAGACCCGTACCATTAACTTCCGAAGAGTTTAAAGATTACATTAAAAAAGACAGTCTTCAAACTTTATATAATTCCAAAACTTACCTAGATTCCATTGATGCAGGTTCTAATAAATTTAAACTTGGAAACTTGATTTCTGGATATACGTACCAAAATTCTTTTGAGGACAAAGAGTTCAGTATCAGCAGTCCATTGAACGGGCTTAACTTTAATACGGTACAAGGCTATAATTCAAATTTAGAGATCAATTATACAAAACGCTATGATGAGTATAAAAAGTACCTTTCACTTAACAGTCAATTAAATTATAGTGTTGAGACTCAAACGCTTCGAGGAACTGTAGGGTTTCGATATAAATTTAACAATATCAATGATCTGAATGTAGGGTTTAGTGCGGGTACAAAAGTGCAGCAGTACAACAATCAAGAACCTATTTCGAATTTAATCAATGAGGTGAGCTCCTTGCTTTTTGAGGAAAATTATATGAAGTTGTTTGAAAACCGGTTCGTCAAAATAAATTATGGTCAGGAGCTTTTTAATGGCTTTCGATTTGGAACCGCACTGAGTTTTGAAAATCGAAGAGGACTGTTTAATAGCACTGATTATTCGTTCATTAGTCACGATGATAAATCCTATACAAGCAACAACCCCTTAGATCCTTTAAATTTTGATTCAGCACCCTTTGAAAATCATAATATTGCTAAATTTAAGTTCAACGGTGCTATTCGATTTGGACAAAAATACCTCAGCTTTCCAGGAAGTAAATTCAACTTAAATACGCCTAAATATCCAAAGTTAAATTTTAGTTATGAGAAAGGATTTGGAGCTACTAATTCCCACTATAATTATGACCATTTGAGTGTGAATCTTTCTCAAAATTTTAAACTTGAAAACAAAGGGCGTTTTAGTTACAATATTTTTGGCGGTACGTTTTTTGGGGCTTCTTCGGTAGGATTTATGGATGCCAAGCACATCAATGGAAATCAAACCCATGTCAACCTCGACAGTTCTTATCTGTCTAGTTTTAAAAATGTAGGCTATTATGATTTTAGTACCTTTAAAAATTATTTTGAATACCACATCGAACATGATTTTAAGGGCTATATACTAGGGAAAATACCGTTACTCAATAAATTAAACTATAACTTAATTTTAGGGGTTCATGGGTTTTCAGCAGAAGACCAAAAACCCTATCAAGAATTTAGTTTAGGGATTAATAACATCGGTTGGAAAAAATACCGGTTCCTAAGAGTTGATTACGTGCGATCTTACCACTCAGGTTTTGTAAATGACGCTGTTTTATTTGGTATTACTTTCTAGTTTTTGTTTTCTAAAAGGGGGACAAACTTAAAGTTTCCTAATTCGTGTTTTTCAAATTCTTTAGGTCCTTTACGAATGTATAGGGTCATTATTTGATCTTCATCTCCAACAGGGATAACCAACCGCCCTCCTATTTTTAGTTGAGACAGTAATGGTTTTGGGACAAAAGGGGCACCAGCAGTGACAATAATACTGTCAAAAGGGGCTTCTTCTTTCAGTCCTTTATAGCCATCTCCAAAAATTAGACGTTTTGCTACATAGCCAATTTTGGGTAAAAATTGATTGGTTTTTTTAAAGAGTTCTAACTGGCGTTCAATACTATATACATGCGCACCCATTAAGCATAATACGGCGGTCTGATAACCACTTCCAGTTCCAATTTCAAGAATTTTATCTCCTGGCTTAACTTCTAGCAATTCGGATTGAAATGCGACGGTGTAGGGCTGAGAAATGGTTTGACTCGCTGCAATTGGAAAGGCCTTGTCTTGGTATGCATGTTCCAAAAAACTAGAGTCTATAAATAGATGTCGAGGGATGGCCCCAATAGCCTCCAATACTGCTGTATTAGTAATGCCTTTAGCAGTTAAAATCGCTACTAATAGCTTGCGAAGTCCTTTATGTTTAAACGTATCTTTCAAGAATATAATTGAATAGAAGAATTTTCTAATTTAAAAAAGTAAAGATAGGCTAAACACTAAATTATGTCCAAATTTATAAGGGTCTATTATTAGAGTTTCAATATAAAATTACAAAAATAAATCTATGATTTTAGGTGTTTTTATTCTCTGTTTTTTTGTAAATGAATTCCATTACAAAACAAAAAACAATAATTCCTAGTGTTCTTATCGCACCTGATATATCTGAATATTCATAGGTAACAGTACTAGAGCCTGCTCGAGTCAATACCGATTTAATTAACTTCGGAGATTGGTCAATCAATTCCTGGGAACATACATTCATTACGGATAGCATTACAAGAATGCCAACTATGTGGCGAGTAACATAAGTCATTGAATATTGATTAGTTAGTTTAATAATAGGTTGGGTTTATTACAAATATATTACACTACAGTTCATATAAATAACCTCATGTAACGAACGGTAGCTTTCATGTAATAAACGGGGGGTTTTAAGTAATAAACGGATAATAGAATTTTAACCGGTGTTTAATAGATTTAATAAAACAATAAATATTAATCGTTAGACATACGCCCTCCATCTAAAGAAAACTGCAAATAGACTGATTTTTAATAAAATTTTGTTAGGACAATAAAAATGCTGTAAAAAAATCATAGTTTTACAAAAAACTCATATCATGAAGCTAAAAGCAGGCGTCTTAGGTGCTGGACATCTCGGGAAAATACATCTTAAACTACTTCAGCAATCTGAAAAATATGAACTTACAGGGTTTTACGATCCTGACGCATCAAATGGACAAAAAGTTGAAAGTGAATTTGGTTACAAATTTTTCGACTCCTTGGAAGCACTCATAGATGCTGTTGACGTGGTTGATATTGTAACCCCTACACTTTCTCATTTTGCATGCGCCATCAAAGCCATTACCAAAGGAAAACATATTTTTATTGAAAAACCAATCACCAATACCGTTGAAGAAGCTGAACAGATTCGTTTGTTGGTTTCTGAAAACAACCTCAGAGGACAGGTTGGACATGTAGAGCGTTTTAACCCCGCATTTAAAGCTGTTAAAAATGACATTCAGTCTCCTATGTTTATTGAAACACATCGTCTGGCTGAATTTAACCCACGAGGTACCGATGTGCCTGTGGTTTTGGATTTAATGATTCATGATATTGACATTATATTAAGTGTCGTAAAATCCCACGTCAAAAATATTACTGCAAGCGGTGTGTCTGTAATCAGTGAAACTCCTGACATTGCCAATGCACGTATTGAGTTTGAAAATGGTTGTGTTGCCAATCTAACAGCGAGCAGAATTTCAATGAAGAACATGCGGAAAAGTCGTTTTTTCCAAAAAGATGCATATATCAGCGTTGACTTTTTAGAAAAACAAGTGGAAGTGGTGAAAATGAAAGATGCACCAGAAACTCCTGGAGACTTTGATATGGTGTTACAAAATGCGGAAGGTGTTAAAAAACAAATCTATTTTGAAAATCCTGAAATCGCTCCAAATAATGCTATTTTAGACGAATTAGAAAGTTTTGCTGACGCCATTAATAACAACACTAAACCCATTGTAACCCTTAGAGATGGTACGGATGCACTAAGAGTTGCGCATCAAATTATAGATTGTTTTTAAAAAAATAGATATGAAAAATATTGCAGTTATTGGAGCTGGAGCTATGGGCAATGGAATTGCTCATACGTTTGCGCAAGTAGGGTTTAAAGTTCAATTAATTGATGTCAATCAAACAGCGCTGAATACAGCGATTGCAACGATTACTGAAAATTTAGACCGCTTAATCGCTAAAGGTAAAATAGACGAAATTAGTAAAACACAAACATTGGATAATATTTCGACCTATACAAATATCCCTGAAGGTGTTGAATATGCAAGTCTTGTTGTTGAAGCTGCAACCGAAAATGTTGATTTAAAACTTAAAATATTTAAGCAATTAGACCAGGCGTGTCCAGAGGATACAATTCTAGCCACTAATACCTCGTCTATATCTATTACTCAAATAGCAGCACAAACATCCAGACCAGATCGCGTCATTGGAATGCATTTTATGAATCCTGTGCCTATTATGAAATTAGTTGAAATTATCACGGGTTACAACACCTCAAAAGAGGTGATCGATTTTATTATAAATCTCACAGAAAAAATTCACAAAACTCCGGTTATTGTAAATGATTACCCTGGATTTGTAGCCAACCGTATTTTAATGCCTATGCTCAATGAAGCTATCGAAACATTGTTTACTGGAGTTGCTGGGGTTAAAGAAATTGATACAGTCATGAAACTAGGAATGGCACATCCTATGGGACCCTTAGAATTGGCTGATTTTATTGGACTGGACGTTTGCTTATCTATTTTAGAAGTCATGTATGACGGCTTCAAAAACCCAAAATACGCTCCTAATCCTCTCTTAATAAATATGGTACGCGCTGGCAAATATGGCGTTAAAACAGGAGAAGGATTTTACGATTATTCAAAAGAAAGGAAAGCAGTGATTGTTGCTGCTCAATTTTTATAAGATTTCACTCCAAATTTATCCCAAAAAAACAATGGCAAAAATAAATCCCTTTAAGGCTGTTCGTCCAACAAAAGAGAACGTTCAGAATTTTAGCTCAAAATCCTTTAAAACGTACTCTAAAAACGAATTAGAAGAAGAATTAAAAAAACATCCCACTTCTTTTTTGAGTATTATTAATATAAAGAAAAACCCCCGTTTAGAAATCGAAAAACCAGAGCGCTATAAACTGGTGAAAGAAAAGTTTGAGGCGTTTAAAGCTTCTAATATTCTCATCACAGACACAGCTCCATCCTATTATATTTATGAAACAGTACAAGCAAATGGGCACTTATTCTGTGGTGTAATCGCAACTGCTAGTGTAAAAGATTATGACACGCATGTCATCAAAAAACACGAAGCAACTATTTCAAAACGTAAAAATACCTTTAAAAACTATTTACAAACAGTTCGGTTCAATGCAGCACCAGTACTGCTTACTTATGCCGATGATTTGAGTTTGGAAACTGGCATTCAAAATGCTAAAAAAAAGGCGTCTGAATTTAATTCTTGGACGACTGAAAATGAAACCCATAAACTTTGGTGTATCGATGCTGCTGAAGATGTTGCTTTTATTCAAAAGGGATTTCAAAATATTCCTTCACTTTACATTGCTGATGGCCACCACCGTTCCGCATCATCAGCACTGTTAGCACGCGAACTATCACAAAAAGAACACACAACAACGGATGCTTCTTTCAACCATTTTTTAACTTATTTAATCCCCGAAAGTCAACTAAAAATATACGATTATAATAGAGTAATTAAAGACTTAAACGGTTTAAAATCTGAGGCTTTTTTAGAAAAAATTAGTATCGATTTTGAAGTCATAAATAAAGGATCGAAGCCTTACAAAAGTTCAAATCGACACGATATATCCATGTATTTAGAGGGCACATTTTATTCCTTATCTTTACGTTCAACAAAACAAAAAAGTCAATCTGCAATCAATCAACTAGACACCCATATTTTACAAACGCATCTCTTGGAACCTATTCTAGGAATTACGAATGTTCGTACCAATTCACGCATTGGATATATCTATGGAGCCGATAGTTTAGAAAAAATCAAAGCTACCGTAGATTGCGGTGATCATGCAGTAGGGTTTGGACTGTTTCCTATTGAAACAAAAGAATTAATGGCTATCGCAGATTCGGAGGCTGTCATGCCTCCAAAAAGCACCTATATTTATCCGAAATTAAGAAGTGGAATCACTATATACGAGTTTTAAGTATGTCTATACAAACCAATTTATCAGAAATTCAATCACAACTACCAAGTCATGTGACCTTGGTCGCGGTTTCTAAAACAAAACCTGTGGAAGATTTAATGGAAGCCTATGCATCAGGACAACGTGTTTTTGGGGAAAATAAAATTCAAGAAATGGCAGATAAACACCAACAAATGCCCAAAGATATTCAGTGGCATATGATTGGTAATGTACAGCGAAATAAAGTCAAATACATGGCGTCTTTTGTAGATTTGATTCATGGGGTTGACTCCGAAAAACTACTCAAGGAGATTAACAAACAAGCCGAAAAACACCAACGAACCATCAACTGTCTCTTGCAACTAAAAATTGCACAAGAAGATACTAAATTTGGAATGACCTCAGAAGCAGCACATGCGCTTTTAGACTCCGATCATTTTAAAAATTTAAAAAATATAACGATTAAAGGAGTGATGGGAATGGCTAGTTTCACAGATGATACTTCTCAAATAAAAGAAGAATTCACAACACTTAAGAGCATTTTTGACAGCTTAAAAAAAACAAGCCCAGAACTTGAAATAATTTCTATGGGAATGAGTGGCGACTATCCCTTAGCTATTGACTGCGGAAGTACGATGGTTCGCGTTGGAAGTAGTATCTTTGGAGCCAGAAATTACGCCATTTAAAACAGCACTATCTACGTAGTCTTAGACATAGAAACCACCGGAGGAAAATTTAATGAAGAAGGCATTACAGAAATTGCCATCTATAAATTTGATGGACATAAAATTGTTGATCAATTTATCAGTCTTGTCAATCCTGAACGCGACATCCAACCGTTTGTAGTGAATCTAACAGGCATCAATAGTAAAATGCTGCGTTCTGCACCCAAATTTTATGAAGTAGCAAAACGCATTGTAGAAATTACTGAAAACTGTATTTTGGTGGCTCATAATGCCCAGTTTGATTATCGAATTTTAAAAACAGAGTTCAGACGGCTTGGCTTTGACTTTGAACGTGAAAACTTATGTACCGTCGAGCTTTCTAAAAAACTAATTCCTGATCTTCCCTCCTATAGTTTGGGGAAACTTGTGCGTTCTTTAGGCATCCCCGTTAGTGATCGACACCGAGCGGCTGGTGATGCAACCGCAACCGTAAAGCTTTTTAAGATGCTCCTCGATAAGGATGTTGAAAAAACAATTATCAAAGAAGCCATTCGTTTGGACCCAAAACATCAAATGGAACCGAAGCTAACCGATATTATTTCTAAATTACCATCGGTTACAGGCGTCTATTATGTGCACAAAGCCGATGGAGAGATTGTGTATATTGGAAAAAGTAAAAACATCAAAAGTAGAATCAATCAGCATTTCACTGGTCAGACCCCGAAATCAAAAAAAATTCAGCTCGAAGTTGCGACAGTGACTTATGACGAAACAGGCAGTGAATTGGTGGCGCTACTTAAGGAAAGTGAAGAGATAAAACGCAACAAACCCAAATTAAATCGTGCGCTTCGACGTACCATTTTCACCCATGGTTTGTTTAGTTTTAGAGATACTGAGGGCTATATCAATTTGAAGATTGAAAAAATAAAAGGCAACCAAAAACCAATCACTACTTTTTCAAATCATGAAAGTGGCAAGAGTTTTATGAACAAAATTGTTGAAAAAAACCAATTGTGTCAAAAACTTTGTGGCCTCTACAAAACAGCAAACTCTTGTTTTGGCTACGATATTAAAAGTTGTGCTGGTGCCTGTATTTCAGAAGAACCTGTAGAAATTTACAATAAAAGAGTTTTAAATATCATTGAATCTCACACATTTAAAGACCAAAATATGATTATTATCGACTATGGTCGTGAAGTCGATGAACGCAGTGCAGTCTTGATAGAAAATGGTGTTTTTAGAGGATATGCGTATTTTAATTTAAACTTTCAAATTCATACCACCGCCGTACTCAAATCGATTTTAACTCCGATGGAACACAATAAAGATGCGCAGCATATCATTCAAAGTTTTATGCGTCGTCACAAAAGATTAAAAATAATTAAACTTGAAGATTAATCTTTTTTAGTATTTTTGAGATATGTCTAAACCAAATCAATCAAAAAGTTGGAGAGAAAAAGTTCATGAAATCATTTATGAAGCAGATACTCCAGCAGGCAAATTATTTGATGTTCTTCTTTTAATTGTCATTCTTATAAGCATTCTCCTTGTGATGCTCGAGAGTGTCGAAAGCATTGAAGCTAAATATGCCGCAATTCTCAACACTTCGGAATGGGTGATTACAATTTTGTTTAGTCTGGAATATATCCTTCGAATTATTACTGTTAAAAAACCCAAAGCTTATATATTTAGTTTTTTTGGAATCATTGATTTACTATCAACCATTCCAAAATACTTATCGCTATTTATTTTAGGAACACATTCTTTAGTGGCATTAAGAGCTTTGCGATTGTTGCGTGTTTTTAGAATTTTAAAACTCACCCGTTTCATTGGGGAAAGTGCTAATTTTGGAAAAGCATTAAAACGAAGTCGGGCAAAAATAGCTGTCTTTCTTTCGTTTGTTATTGTGCTTTGTATCATTTTAGGAACAGTCATGTACTTGGTAGAAAGTGAACAAGACAGTGGTTTCACTAGCATACCACGCAGTGTCTATTGGGCCATTGTAACACTGACGACTGTTGGTTATGGCGATATTGCACCAATTACGGCTTTAGGACAATTTATTGCCTCTTTAATTATGATTTTAGGATATGGAATTATTGCGGTTCCAACTGGAATTGTAACGTCTGAAATGACCAAATCAGAAGAAAAATTGATTCCTCACAACACCCTGGCATGCTCAAATTGTAACGAAGCATATCACCAAGATGGTGCTGAATTTTGCCACAAATGTGGTCATAAAATTGGCGATGAATAACTATCTTATTTCGATTGTGGGCCCTACTGGCATCGGAAAAACAGCACTTAGTTTGAAGCTGGCTTCCCATTTTAATACAGATGTTATTTCTGCGGATTCACGGCAGTTTTACAAAGAAATCCCGATTGGAACTGCGGCTCCAAACGCCGAAGAATTAGAGGTTGCTTCACATCATTTTATCCACCACAAATCAATTAAAGATACTTATAGCGTTGGTGCTTTTGAAAAAGATGCTATAGAAAAACTTGAATTACTACATTCCTCAAAAAGCGTTGTAGTCATGGTTGGTGGCTCAGGATTGTATGTCAATGCTGTGAATAAAGGATTTGATGAATTTCCAGATGTTGCGACAGAAATAAGAGAACAGCTCAATTCGGAATTAGAATCAAAAGGCTTAGAATTTCTTCAGCAAGAATTAAAACGTTTAGATCCTAAAAGCTATGAGACAATTGCTCTCAAAAACCCACATCGTGTTATAAGGGCTTTGGAGATTTGTAGAAGTACAGGTCAGCCTTACTCCTCTTTTTTAAACAAACATAAAGCACAAAGACATTTTAAAACGATCTCCATTGGACTAAAGGCAGAACGGCCTTTGATTTATGAGCGAATTAATAACAGGGTCGATCAAATGATTGAAAATGGTTTACTGGAAGAAGCCAAAGCTATTTTTAACTACAGAAACATGAATGCACTCAATACTGTGGGCTATAAAGAATTGTTTAATTATTTTGATGGGGAATGGACCTTAGATTTTGCAATCTCAGAAATTAAGAAAAATACCCGCCGTTTCGCCAAACGTCAGATGACTTGGTTTCAGAAAGACAGTGAAACACAATGGTTTGACTACGATACAGATATTCAAAACATCATAAACTACTTGGATAATAAACTAAAAAAAACCAGCTAAAAGCTGGTTTTTGTACTTGTTATTTATTGACAACCAATCGGAAGCCTTCCCCGTGTATGTTAAGAATTTCTACTTTCGGATCGAGTTTCAAATACTTTCTTAATTTGGCAATATAAACATCCATACTTCGAGACGTAAAGTAGTTGTCATCTCTCCAAATTTTAGTCAGCGCAATTTCGCGAGGCATCAGATCGTTTTCATGTAAAATCAACAATCGAAGCAACTCATTCTCTTTAGGAGATAACTTCGCTGGTTTTTCGTCCTTATAGGTTAGAAATCGTAACTTAGAGTTCAGACTGAATTCGCCAATCGTAAATTCAAACTGTTTGCTATCTGCTAGTGTATCAACTGTTTTGCGTTGAATAATCGCTTGGATTTTCATCAAAAGGACTTCACTGTCAAAAGGCTTATTTAGATAATCATCAGCACCTACTTTATACCCTTTTAAAACATCTTCTTTCAACGCCTTAGCAGTGAGAAAAATGATTGGAATTTCGGTGTTTTTTTCACGAATTTCTTTGGCAAGTGTAAACCCATCTTTGTAGGGCATCATTACATCTAATATACACAAATGGTAATCTGTTTTTTTAAATTTCTCAAAGCCTTCCATTCCATTTTTGGCATGAACAACTTCATAACCATTGAGGGACAAATACTCTTTTAAGACCGTTCCAAAATTTGGATCATCTTCGACTAGTAATATTTTTTTTAAATTTTCTTCCATGATGTTATGCTATTAGTGGTAATTTTATAGTAAAAATACTTCCTCTGCCTTTTTCACTTTCAACAGAAACAGTACCTTGATGATTCTCTACAATTCGTTTTACATTCGCTAAACCCAATCCATGACCTTTAACGTTGTGTACATTGCCCGTATATTCCCTATAGAACTCTTCAAATATACGTTTTTGTACGGCTTTATTCATACCCTTCCCTTGATCTTTGACACTTAACAAAATGTTGTTACCGGCATTTTCTGTGTACACATCAATTTTTGGGGCTTCGGGTGAGTATTTTATGGCATTATCTAAAATATTTACGATCACATTTGTAAAGTAGGTTTCATTTGCCAATATAGACGTTTTAGTGGCATTAAAATGCGTTTTGATATACCCGCTTCTATCCTCTACAATAAGCTCCACATGCGTGATAGCATCCTCAATTAGCTCGTGTAGTTTGAGGCGATTTTTACTTATATTGAGTTGTTTTTTCTGAAGTTGAGAAATTCGTAATACGTTTTCAACTTGTGCATTCATTCGTTTATTTTCATCCTTAATCATTCCAAGATACCGTTTTACCTTTTCTTGATCGTTGATGATTTTTGGATTTTTAATCGCATCCAATGCTAGGTTAATTGTAGCAATTGGCGTTTTAAATTCATGTGTCATATTATTAATGAAATCCGATTTCATTAGCGATATTTTGCGCTGTTTAATCAACTGATACAAAGCACTGGTATAAGCAATAATAATAATTAAAGTAAATAATACCGACAACAAAGTAACTCCTATAATGGAAGAAATAATAAATTTTTTGCGTTCTGGAAAATTAATATAAAGTTTAAAATCACTCTCATCATTATCGTCTAAAAAAATTGGAGCTCCAATGGTAGGAACCATGGATTGGTCAAAGTTTTCAGATTGAATTTTGGTGCCAATATCGTTTTGGAAAATCGCAAACTCAAAACCAATATCAATATTGTCTTCACTTAATTTTTTAAGCAACAGTTTTTGAATTCCATAAGGAGAAACACGTTGATGAATCGGGGTGTTTTTTATTTCTGATTTATATTGTGTTTCAAAAGTAGCTTTTTGAAGTTTGTCCATATTAAGGACTTTCTCAAAGGATTGTTCTGAGGTCGAAATAAGATCACCACCAAAAACATTGTTGTCATAAATTTTAGTGGTCGTTTTTCCTCTAAAGCTACTCAAACCCAAACTGTCAATATTAAGATCTATAAGGGAAGGCACTTTAAAATTCTCTTCTAAAATACCTGTATTATAAACAATAATCTGATTGGTAGTATTGTCTTGTTTGTAAACTGTAATATTACGGATGGCCGTTGTGTCGGGCTCTATTCCATCAGAAATTATTTTATTGAGTGCTTTGACGTATTTTTTATACTCAGTATCCGCAACTTGATTGGTGGTATAAGTCAATGCCTTTTTTACATTGAATGTAAACTGTTCTTCTTTTGTTTCTAGCGAATTATTGATGTAGTAAGCTTGAACAAAAATAATTCCGATAAGTGACAAACTCATCAGAATAACTAATAAAGAAAATAGTTTTTTATTCATCAATCAAAACTAAGGTTTTAAATTATGTTAAAATGGCTTTTAACCTCAACTTAACAGAAATGTTAAATTTTTAGTAATTTTTAAGCTTATTGACGATTTCGTTGTGAATTGCAAGAGACTTAATCTCCATTTCAGTTAATTTATTACTAATTATCACAAAATTCGATAGATTAATTTTTTCTGAATCTGGTAATTGGTTTTTAATTATAGACATCACCTCATTTTTTGATTTTTGATCTCTATACATCACCCTCTGAATACGAGTTTCTACTGGTGCTGTAACTGTAATAATAAAATCAAAAAGATGTTGCGATTTGGTTTCAAAAATAATGGCGACCTCCTTGATAACATAGGGAGTATTTTGACGTGAACACCACTGATCAAAATGAGCTGCTACTTTTGGGTGAACAATCGCATTAATTTTTTCTAATAACAGTGAATCTGCAAATACTTTAGAAGCAATAAAAGAGCGGTCCAATTGACCATTTTTATAACAGTTTTCACCAAGCAAGTGTATGATTTCTTGTTTTATAGCATCAGAATTCTGCATCAATATTTTGGCTTCATCATCTGCATTGTAAACAGGGACGCCAAAGGATTTAAACATTTGAGCGACGGTCGTTTTACCACTGCCAATACCTCCGGTAAGCCCTACAATTTTAGTCATTCTTTGGTGTGATTACATATTCAAATTGGGTGCTTTTTAATTGAGCAGTTTTCACTTTGGTTGGTTGCTTTACCAATACCGGATTCAAATATTTGTTTTCAGCTGTCAAGGTATTAAAATCGCATTCAACAGAAAAATGACTGGCATCTATACTATTATAAGCACTTAAAGACGCGTAAAAAACGACTGTTATTTCTTTAGGGAAAAAATTAAGGGTGAGGTTGTCAGGCACATTCACAATGGTGACAGGCACATTGACACTGCCTTCGGTAAATTTATCAACCAACCCAATGATTGAAACAGACTGATCGGAATAGGTGATTTGTTTCGAAGTTTTAGGAATATCCAAGGCTACAATCTTATCAATATTGGAATTGACAGCTGTTAAGTCTAAGGTTTTAGTTTGAATTTTAGAAATTGTCTTAAGAAGAGATTCTGGACCTATGAGGGTAATAGAATCCGGAACAGACTGAAAAGAATTGACCAAATCAAACCCAAACGCAAAGCTTGAATTTACAGATACCTCCACAGGTATTTTTTTAATAAACTGACGGTCATAGGCAAATAAAAGAGTGTCTGGATTGATTGATTTTACAGCTATTTTTGAGTCAAAATGATTGATAATCTTTTCTAGTTGACTTCGCTCCGTCCAAAAGTAATGGGCTTTGTCTTTGTTTAATTGTGAAAAATCAACATCAATAATTCGTGCTTCGACATAATATTTTAAGAGTTCAAAGCCTTTGCCTGAAAGAGTTACATTGATTGTTTTAGCGTCCTTTGAAACCATTACTTCATTAGATTCCAACTGAGTGGGTTGCAACTCAAACTGGAGCGTTTGTGTGTAGGTATTTGACAGTTTTACGAGCATCGAAATTAGAAACGACAAAAACAAAAACAACACAAATACATTCAAACGTTTGCCTTGTATTGGATTTGATTTTATGTTTTTATTTTTTTTAATCATTGGGCTCTGAAAAATAAATTAGGGAATAACTGGGTTTCGTTTTTAGAAGAAAGTCCTAGTTTTAGGGTGGCTTTTAGGAATCCAAATCCATAGCCAAAGAACTGAATGAGAATGGCGGGTAGAACTAAAAAAGCGACTATAATGTTATTTGAAGCGCGAAACGCTCCTATCATGGCAACTAAAAAATACAGTCCATAACACGCTAAAAACCAATGAAACCCTATGACAGACAGGACACTGCTTAGTATTAAACCTAGAGTAAAAAACGTTGGAAACCAATAGGTCAAACGTTTGGATTGTGGGTGCCATTTATTAAGAATCGGGCGGGCTTGCCCAAATTTATTAACTTGTGTATAAAAACTTTCTAATGTGATTCGGCGTTTGTGAAATACAAATGCTTCGGGGATGAGATGTAAGTGGTATCCCATTTCTTTAAGTCGAATGGATAAATCAGGGTCTTCTCCGGGGTGAATGCTTCCAAATCCTCCTGTAGCTTGAAAGGCTTCTTTTGAAATTCCCATATTAAAACTTCGAGGTTCGTAATTTTCAATGGATATTTTACCCCCTCGAATACCCCCCGTAGTCATGTATGAAGTCATTGAAAAATTAATTGCTTTTTGGAATTCTGTAAAGCTATCTTTGGCAGCATCCGGCCCTCCAAACCCATCTACATAGCGGCTGTTTAATTTTTTAATAACGGCCTTTAAGTACGTAGGTGGTAGAATACAATCCGAATCTAAAATAATAAAATAACGCCCTTTGGCGCGCTCCATACCGTAGTTTCTGGAATGTCCAGGCCCTGTGTTTTCTTTGGCGTAATAGCTTATTTTAAGAAGGTCTTGAAAATGATCGACAATGAGTTTTGAGTCTAAAGTAGAACCATCTTCAATAATGACAATTTCAAATGTCTTGGGTGATTCTAAAGCACAAAAGCTATCAAGAAGTTCTCTAATTTCTTCTGGACGGTTAAACACAGGAATGATAAACGAAAAATCACTTGCAATCATAGACACAAAGTTACACAAAGTGATTGAATTGAAGTGAGAAGTAAGGGTATAAAAAAGCCTCGCTAATTTCTTAGCGAGGCTTTGTATAAAATTAAATTGGATTTTAATTTTTAATCACTCGTACAGTTTCTATACTGTTGTTTATAGACACTTGAACAAAGTAAGCACCGGACTGTAATTCAGACATGTCTACAGCGCTGTTATTTGCGTTCGGCGTCGATCTCACAACCGTTTGCCCTAACATATTGTAAACGGTGATACTATCAATAGAAGCTTGCGCTTTGATTGTTAATACATTGTTTACTGGGTTCGGGAAATACGTGAAATTAGATGATGTATTAACATCTTCAAGACCTAAAGAAGTTGAAGTGATAGAGAAGTCATCAATAAAGAAATCGTTATCAACTGTTTCAGTTCCAGATTGTGCAAAGATTTTAAATTTAACTGATGATGATGCATAATTTGATAAGTCTTGCTCTAGCATTGCATCTCCAGCTGCAGTAGGAGCGTTTGTTGAATCCCATCTATGGAGTTCAACCCAATTTGTACCCGCATCTTCTGTTACAGATACAGAAACATAATCACCCTCTCCAAATGTTCCGTCAGATGTTCCATTCCAAGGAGTTAAAGCAGCAGTCATGTTCAAGTAATAGGTTCCTCCACTCAAATCAAAGCTTGGTGAAATTAAAGCGTCATCAGCCTTTGGCCCGCTAAAACTAGAAGTATAAATATTCATTCTAGCTGCTCCGGAATCACCATCATTTGCGAATCCACCAGCTCCCCAAGTAAGAGAGGAATTCAAGACACCTGTATCTATTGTCCAAAGATCCCATGGGTATACAGAGAAATCATTCGTATAATCAGGCACTATAGGATCTGGTAATGTTGTAAAACTTACCATACCCCATTCGCTTGTTCCATCAGTACCACAATTGGCTCTCACATACACATCATATGTAGTGTTAGATGTCAATCCGGTGAGCGCTAGTGGATTATCTGACGTTGCTTCTCCTGTTTCAGCAGGCGTTGCTCCACCCGCTACCACTTGGTATTCCCAAGCAGTTTGACTACTATCTGCAGTCCAACTTACGGAAGCAGTTGTTGTCGTAATATCAGCTACTGTAACATCTGTTGGATCTATACATGATGGATTTTCCATTACTGTAAAATCATCCACGCCGAATCCATAATAAGTAGACGCCGAATTCGTCTGATGTAAAGCAATATATACATCACCTGTATAAGCTGATAAATTTAATATGTGCTCGGTCCAAGTTACGTTAGTACAATCATATGTTCCAAGATTTACAGTAAAGTCTGAAATCTCTTTTCCAGTAGTAGACAACAATACATCGTATGTATTATTATTACTGGCAGATTCAACAATATCATACCATACTACACGCTCATTTCCTGTAAGAGAGAACTTTGGAGAAATCAAATAGTCATTATTACTACCCATACCGTGAGCAGTAAAATCACCAGATCTTGGAGTAATATATGTGGCAGATTGTGACCAAGTATAATTGTCTCCGTCTGCATTATTTACAGACCAACAAGACCAATCTGTATCGAAATCTTCAGTATATGGAAATGCTGTAACTGCATCACATTCAGTTATAAAACTTACAATAGCCCAATCGCTAGTTCCATCAGTACCACAATTGGCTCTCACATATACATCATATGTAGTATTTTCAGTCAACCCTGTAAGCGCTAGAGGGTTATCTGAGGTTGCTTCTCCTGTTGCAGCAGGCGTTGCTCCACCCGCTACCACTTGGTATTCCCAAGCAGTT
>CESU01085340.1_pt1 | contig 31803 bp, 24 predicted proteins | sample 531141 | NCBI WGS metagenome assembly CESU01 (sample SAMEA2621401, study PRJEB7988) | marine metagenome | isolation source: saline water (ENVO:00002010), including
TTTTTCTTCTTAAATCTAAATCTAAAATTGTTTTGTCTAAATATTCTTTTGGTAGATCATTTACTGAAATCTCTTCCAAATTTGCTGTGGTTTCGCCCTCAATTGTTAACCTTCCAACAAATTCAATTACATCAGGAGTTACAACTAAAGAAGCCATATGGTCTCCTCCTAATTTGTCTGGCATAATTACATTGTTAGCTCCTGCTATTTTTAATTTACTGTAAGAGCTATCATTAGAGGCTCTACTTATTATCGTACAATTTGTGTTTAATTGTCTAGCTGAAAGCACAACAAAAAGATTATCTGCATCAGAGGGTAAAGCTGTAATTAAATGAGCTGCTCTTTCTATTCCTGCTTTTATCAATACCTCATCTGTTGTAGCATCACCATAAACATTTAAAAAACCGTCTTGATCAATAGCATTAATTACCTCATCCACTTTGTCTATAATTACAAATTGTTTTTTGTAATTCTGTAACTTTATCATGGATTGCTTTCCGTTTCTACCAAAGCCACAAATTATTGTATGTCCGTTTAATTTTTCTATATTTTTTTGCACTTTTTTCAATTTTAATTGTTGAAATAATTGACCACTTATAATGTATTCTGTAAAAGCTGATACTACATAAACAAAACTAATGATACTAATGGTAATCAAAAATATGGTAAATAATTTTTCTTGGTCGTTTAAAGGTGCTACTTCACCAAAACCTATTGTAGATACTGTAATTACAGTCATATAAAGTGCATCTACAAACGAATACTCAGATAGCATCATATACCCTAGTACACCCGTAGTTAAAACAAAAGCTAACAGAAATAAAGCTTTCTGAAATTTAGATTTAAAAATAGTCTTCATTTAATTGCAAATAGTATTTTTATGTATCGATCAAATTTTAAGATCATTTATAAATCAAAAACAGAATTTCTCTTTGTATAAATCATATCTTTTAGTTTAAGTAGAAAAGCCATTGTCAAATAAAATCCAAAAGACAGGCCTACAGTTACAAATGAAATATAAATAAAAAACAATCTAACATTCTGAGCTCTCATTCCCAAACGATCTGCTAAACGAGAAGAAACGTGGTATCCATGTCTTTCAAAATAATGCCGCACTGAGTTTACAAAATTCATTTTAAAAATTTTATGCAAGATACTTTTTTAGTTTATGGAAATAAAAAAGGAATAGATGAAACTTTAAGAGTTTACTAACAAGTTTATCTTAAAAAACAATTTGGTTTCTGTAACTTTGTAAGTTTCCGAATTTTATCAATATTGAAAGAACAAGAATACATTGAAGTTTATGGTGCTAGAGCCCATAATTTAAAGAACATAAATGTTAAAATACCAAGAGAAAAACTAGTAGTCATTACCGGTTTAAGTGGTAGTGGTAAATCATCTCTGGCTTTTGATACAATTTATGCAGAAGGCCAACGAAGATATATTGAAACATTTTCAGCCTATGCAAGACAATTTTTAGGGGGGTTAGAACGCCCAGATGTTGATAAAATAGACGGGTTGTCTCCAGTAATTTCAATTGAACAAAAAACCACAAATAAAAGCCCAAGGTCTACAGTGGGAACCATTACAGAAATTTATGATTTTTTGAGATTATTATTTTCTAGAGCTTCAGATGCATACTCCTTCAATACAGGAGAAAAAATGGTAAGTTATAGTGATGAGCAAATAAGAAAACTAATTTTAGAAGATTTTCCTCAAAAAAGAATTGCAATCCTAGCCCCTATCATCAAATCAAGAAAAGGACATTACAGAGAACTATTTGAACAAATTTCTAAACAAGGATTTCTTAAGGTTCGAGTAGATGGAGTAATCAAAGAAATTGAAAAAGGCATGCGTTTAGACAGATATAAAACGCATGATATTGAAGTAGTCATTGATAGATTAATTGTTAATAATGCCTCAGAAAAACGCCTAGAAGAAACCATTAAAACTGCCCTTTACACTGGGAATAATATTTTAATGGTGATTGATGTTGATGATGAAAATCCACGTTATTTCAGTCGAGAACTCATGTGTCCTTCTTCAGGAGTTGCCTATCCAAACCCAGAACCCAATACTTTTTCATTTAATTCTCCAAAAGGTGCTTGCTCTAAGTGTAATGGTCTAGGAATTACTAATGAAATTAACTTTAATAAAGTAATTCCAAATCATAGTATCTCCATAAAAAATGGTGGAATAATTCCATTAGGTGAAGAAAAAAATAGTTGGATTTTTAAGCAACTACAATTAATTGCTGATCGTTATCATTTTAAGTTAAGTGATGCTATAAAATCTATTCCAGAAGAAGCATTACATATTATTCTTTATGGTGGTAATGAAAAGTTCTCTGTAGCTTCAAAAACCATCGGAATTACCCGTAAATATGAAATAGATTTTGAAGGAATTACTTCTTTTATAGAAAACCAATACAAATCAAGTGAAAGTAGATCTATTAAACGTTGGGCTAAAGGGTTTATGGATGAAGTTATTTGTAGTTCCTGTGAAGGAAACCGATTAAAAAAAGAAAGTTTACACTTTAAAATAAATAATAAAAGTATAAGTGACCTTGCCAAATTAGACATTAATGAATTGGCGGAATGGTTTAAAAATTTAGATACTAAATTATCAGAAAGACAGTTAATTATTGCTACTGAAATTTTAAAAGAAATTAAAACTAGAATTCAATTCTTATTGGATGTTGGGTTAGATTACTTAACCCTAGACAGAACCTCAAAATCACTCTCTGGTGGCGAGGCACAACGTATTCGCTTGGCTACACAAATTGGATCTCAACTGGTAGGTGTTTTATATATTTTAGATGAACCTAGTATAGGACTTCATCAACGAGACAACCAGAAACTCATAGATTCTTTGGTGAAACTAAGAGATATTGGAAATTCAGTTTTGGTCGTTGAGCACGATAAAGACATGATTGAACATGCAGATTTTGTTTTTGATATTGGACCAGGAGCTGGTGTACATGGTGGTGAAATTGTAAGTGAAGGAACCTATCAAGAAATAAAAGAACACAGTACCTTAACTGCTGACTACCTTGGTGGAAGAAGACAAATTGAGGTTCCAAAAAATAGAAGAAAAGGAAATGGAAAGTCAATTAAAATTACTGGCGCCAGTGGAAACAATTTAAAAAATGTGACCGCCGAATTCCCACTTGGGAAAATGATTTGTGTGACTGGTGTTTCAGGAAGTGGAAAATCAACGCTAATAAATGAAACTCTTTATCCTATTCTAAATAAGCACATTTACAGAGGTGTAAAGGAACCAATGCCCTATAAAAAAATTACAGGTTTAGAACATGTAGACAAAGTCATAGATATTGATCAATCACCTATTGGAAGAACTACTCGTTCTAACCCTGCTACGTACACTGGTGTTTTTAGTGAAATTAGGAGTTTGTTTGCTAAAACTCCAGAAGCATCTATACGAGGGTATAAACCAGGTCGTTTTTCTTTTAATGTAAAGGGGGGTCGCTGTGAAACTTGCCAAGGAGGTGGGGTTAGAATCATTGAAATGAATTTTCTACCTGATGTTCATGTAGAGTGTGAAACCTGTCAAGGAAAACGTTTTAATAGAGAAACACTAGAGATTCGATACAAAGGTAAATCTATTGCAGATGTGTTAGAAATGACTATTGATCATGCTGTAGAATTCTTTAAACTCATTCCAAAAATACACAGTAAACTAAAAACAATTAAAGACGTTGGGCTTGGTTATATTACCCTAGGACAACGATCTACTACATTATCTGGTGGTGAGGCACAGCGTATTAAATTGGCCTCAGAATTATCCAAACGCGATACTGGAAACACCTTTTATATTTTAGACGAACCCACAACAGGACTTCACTTTGAGGATATTAGAGTGTTAATGAATGTGCTTAATACCCTTGCCGATAAAGGAAACACTGTACTGATTATTGAACACAATATGGATGTCATTAAACTGGCAGATTACATCATAGATATTGGTATGGAAGGTGGTAAAAAGGGTGGTGAAATTTTATGTAAAGGTACCCCAGAACAAGTCATTAAAAACAAAAAAAGTTATACGGCCCAATTTTTGATTCAGGAATTAAGTTAACTTTGTATAGACAAAACAGAACAGATATGACAAATGACGATAGAAAAATACGTGAGAAATTACAACAAAAAACCTGGAATGAAATAAAAACCAATGACTCATGGGCCATCTTTAAAATTATGGCAGAGTTTGTAGAGGGTTATGAAAAATTAAGTAAAATTGGTCCATGTGTATCTATCTTTGGTTCAGCTAGAACGAAACCTGGAGAAGAATACTATGAGCTTTCTGAAGAGGTGGCATTTAAATTAACGCAAAACGGATATGGTGTTATTACAGGTGGTGGTCCTGGTATTATGGAAGCTGGTAATAAAGGAGCACATAGAGGAAAAGGAACTTCTGTAGGTTTAAACATAGAGTTGCCTTTTGAACAACATGACAATCCGTGGATAGACAAAGATAAAAATTTAGAGTTTGATTACTTTTTTGTAAGAAAAGTAATGTTTGTTAAATATTCTCAAGGGTTCATTGTAATGCCCGGTGGATTTGGAACTTTAGATGAACTATTTGAAGCCATTACACTAATTCAAACAAAAAAAATTGGAAGATTTCCAATTGTTTTAGTAGGGTCTTCTTTTTGGGGAGGGTTATTAGACTGGATTAAAAATACCCTACTTGAACAAGGAAATATTAGCGAAAAAGATCTTAAATTGTTTAGAGTGGTAGATACTGCAGATGAGGCTATTGAGCATTTAAACAAATTTTATGATAAGTACAGCTTAAAACCGAACTTCTAGAGAATTCGATGAAATATTATATATCTAAGAGAACTACAATGTTCTTGCTTCTTAATTTGTTTGTTAATGTAAGTTTTGCACAAACACAAATTAAAGCTATGATGTATAACGTATTAAATTATTCAGACTCTGAAGTTAGTCGAAATAAAACACCTTTCTTATCCACCATATTAGACGAAGTAGAGCCAGACTTATTGATGGTCTGTGAGATGGTTGATGAAATAGGCTCTGATTACCTGTTTGAGAATGCAATTATTCCTTACAATGAAAACTTTCAAAAGGCCCCTTTTGAAGAAAACCAATCTGGCAATTATAGTCTACAACAAATGGTCTATTACAATTCTAAAAAATTAATTTTAGAAGAAACTAGAGTTATTACAGCGGATACCAGAGACATCAATCAGTATACCTTTAAAATAAACACTGAAAACGCGCTAAGTAACCCCATAAGAATGGAAGTTTTCGTAACCCATTTAAAGGCTTCAACAGGAAGCTCTAATAGACAACGAAGATTAAATTCTATTCAAAGTTTTGTGAGTTATACCAATAATATTGCTGATGATAGCTATGTGTTATTTGCTGGAGATTTAAATTTCTACACTAGTAATGAAGAGGGCTATCAGCATTTAATTGATGATAGAAACCCCATAGTAATGATTGATCCCATAGATAGACCAACACCAAATTTCCCAGACGATGGTGTTGACTATTATGAAAATTATAATTCAACTTATTTTTGGAATAATAGTTCCTTTAGAGACATTCACTCTCAATCTACAAGAACTTCTAACAACGGATTAATTGATGATAGTGGCTCAACCGGTGGCTTAGATGATCGATTTGATTTCATAATGATGTCTAAAAATTTCAATATGAATACCGATTTATACTACATTAATGACAGTTATCAAGTAATAGGAAACAATGGCAACTGTTATAATTCTTTCATTAATAATTCTAATTGTTCGGGTGGGTACTCGCAAACCCTAAGAGATGCTTTGATTGAGTTCAGTGATCATTTACCTATAGTTATGGAAATAGAAACACCAGAGAACACATTATCTACTAACCTAATCAGTGAAATTAATTTTATTGGATCAAATATAATTAAAGACTATTTGAAAATTATAGTACCAGAGAACATAAACAACTTTAAAATATACTCAATTACTGGGCAACTTGTTGATGTTAAATTAACAAAAAACATAAGTGATGATACTATAATTATAGATGTAAAACATATTTCAAAAGGTATTTACTATCTTTCACACCAAAAATTGAAAAAACCATTAAAATTTATTAAAATTTAATTGAAAAAATATACCTGTATATTGTGGATTATATTATGCTCCTTTACCTACATGAATGGACAAGAGCACAAAATCACTATTGAAGCTCAATTAGATGATAAAAAAGATATATTGCGAATAAATCAAAGTATCATTTATTACAATACTTCAGATTCAACTCTTACTAATATCTTTCTTCACAACTGGATGAATGGATATAAGAATAATAAATCTCCACTAGCTAACAGACTCATTGAAGACTACGATAAATCATTATTTTTTTCCAAGCAAAAAGACAGAGGTTATTCAACTATAAATAATTTAAACGTCGATTTTGAAAAGGTAAACTTTTTTGAAGAAGAAGATGGCAAAATAGACATTATAAAAATAGTTTTAAACGCTCCTTTAAAACCAAAAAAATCAGTCAAAATAAATATCACTTATGATGTTAAAATTCCTAATGCAAAATTTACAAGCTATGGAAAAACAAAATCAGGTTATCATTTAAGGTATTGGTATTTAGTACCCGCTGTTTTTCATGATAATTGGAAAATAATGAGTAACCTTAACATGGACGATTTATTGACTAATAGCACTAATTTTATTATAAGAATTACACTTCCAAAATATTACTATCTAAGTTCAAATTTGATTGAACAAAAAACTTCAAAAGGAACATGGAATGAATTTTTGTTAACTGGAAAACAGATAACAGAAGTTCTTATGAATATAGATCTTGATGATAAATACAACGCTTTCAAAACAAATGAATTTGAAATTAAAACTGACCTCTACAATGCCGATATAGACAAAAAACTAAGTGGAGATATTTTAAATAGACAATTGGAATTTATTCAACGTTTTTTGGGAACTTACCCCCATAAAAAATTATTTATTGATGAGGCTACACAATCAAAAAATCCAATTTATGGCTTAAATCAATTACCTAAATTTATAAGACCATTTCCTGATGTTTTTGAATGGGATTTAACCATTCTAAAAGCCCTTACTAAGAAATACATAGATAATACGCTACTTTTAGACAAGCGAAAAGATTATTGGTTAACAGATGGCTTACAAACTTATTTAATGATGAACTATGTTTCTGAATATTATCCTGAGATTAAACTAACTGGTAATATTTCAAAAATTTGGGGATTAAAAAGATTTAATTTTTCAAAATTAAATTTCAATGACAAGTATCCTTTTATATATCAATATACTGCACGTCAATTTTTAGATCAAGCACTAAATACTAGAGCTGACTCTTTATCAAATTTTAACCGTAAAATCGTTGGTAAATATAAAGCAGGTCTTGGCTTAAGATATCTTGCCGATTACATAGGAGATTCTATCATCAGTGCATCTTTTCAAGAGTTTTACCTCAACAATAAACTTAAATTTGCAAAAAGCGATGACTTTAAAAAAATAGTTTCTTCTAAAACTATTAAAGATATTGGTTGGTTTTTTGGTGATTATTTGAAAACAAATAAAAAAATAGACTACACCATTAAAAAAGCTGTTACTAAAGGTGATTCTGTTTATGTAACTATAAAAAACAAGAGAAATATAACTGCACCTGTTGCTTTATATGGGTTGAAAAATAAAAAAGTTAAATTCAAGAAATGGCTTCCAAATATAGATAGTATAAAAACTATTGCTATTCCAAAAAATAATTTCAATAGAGTTTCTTTAAATTTTGAAAACTCATATCCAGAGTTTAACTCTATGGATAATTGGAAAAAAATAGGAAAGAATATCCTAAATAAACCAATACAACTCAAGCTATTTAAAGACATAAATGACCCTTATTACAATCAGTTGTATTTACAGCCCACCATCAAGTATAATTATTATGATGGAGCCCTATTAGGATTAAAAATTCATAACAGACCGATTTTATCTAGAAACTTTCAATTTTCTATCACACCACAATACGGAACAAAAAGCAATGCATTAAATGGAACATTTAATACGCGTTACACTCAATATTTTGAAAATTCAACAATAAATAGAATCTATTATTCTTTATCTGGCAGCAACTTACACTATGCTGAGGACCTATCCTATAATACATTTAATCAAAATATTACAATTCAATTCAGAAGAAAAAACTTGAGAGATGTTGGAGGAAGCTATTTATCTGCAAGATTGTTAAACATTAATAGAGAGTTGGTAACAAATGATACTCAAACAGACTCGGATAAATATCGTGTATTCAAATTAAAATATTATAACAATAAGCCTGATGTTATAAAGGGAATTAAATATTCATTTGGTACAGAGATAGCAAATGATTTCTCAAAAGTTACAGGTGAAATTAGATATAGGAAATTAACAGCAAAAAACACTCAACTTGATTTCAGATTCTATGCCGGTTCATTTATAAAAAATAATACAAATACAGATTTTTTTAGTTTTGGATTAGACAGAGCTAATGATTATTTATATGAATTAAGTTACATAGGACGATCAGAAAGTACTGGATTTCTCAGTCAACAATTTATTATGGCTGAAGGGGGTTTTAAATCTGTATTAGAGCAACGTTTTGCTAATCAATTCTTAGTCTCTTTTAATTCTAGTATTGGAATCTGGCGATGGCTTGAGATATATAATGATGTAGCATTCCTTAAAAATAGAGGGAATAACATCTTTTTTGCATATGAAAATGGATTAAGACTAAATTTTATACATAATATTTTAGAATTGTATCTTCCAATCTATTCAAATAACGGTTGGGAAATAAATAAAAATGCATATTCTAAAAATATAAGATTTGTATTAGTAGCTAAGCCTAAAGCAATTTTTAATTTCTTCAGAAGAGGCTTCTTATAAAAATTCTATTCTATATTTTATCGCATTTCAGTTAGATAATAGATAAATTATTAATTTTCATCTATTAGAGCTATCTTTGCAAAATCTAAATATTTATTGATATATGCCGAAATTAGCTACTGAAAGTAAGACTTCTGATCTTTCATTTAATGATTTTAAAAGTGAAATCTTAAATGATTATAAAATTGCCAGAATTAGTAGAGAATGTAGTTTATTGGGTAGGCGTGAAGTTTTGACTGGGAAAGCAAAATTTGGAATCTTTGGTGATGGAAAAGAGGTGCCTCAATTAGCCATGGCAAAAGCATTCAGAAATGGAGACTTTCGTTCAGGGTATTACAGAGATCAAACCTTTATGATGGCAATTGGTGAATTATCTGCTCAACAATTTTTTGCTGGCTTATATGCTCACACTGATATAAAGATAGAACCAATGTCCGCTGGTCGTCAAATGGGTGGTCATTTTGCAACTCACAGTGTGCATGAAGATGGTAGTTGGAAAAATTTAACTACTCAAAAAAATTCAAGTGCAGACATATCACCTACAGCTGCACAAATGCCAAGACTAGTAGGTTTAGCTCAAGCATCCAAGGTATACAGAAACTCAAACGACCTTCATCATCATACAAAATTTTCTAATAATGGAAATGAGGTAGCTTGGGGAACTATAGGAAATGCAAGTACAAGCGAAGGTGTGTTTTTTGAGAGTATAAACGCTGCTGGTGTATTAGAAATTCCTATGGTAATGAGCATATGGGATGACGAATATGGTATTTCTGTTCACGCAAAATATCAAACAACTAAAGAGAGTATTTCTGAAATTCTGAAAGGTTTTCAAAAAGAAAAAAACACAAATGGATACGAAATATTTGTTGTTAATGGTTGGGATTATGTACAATTAATAGATGTATATTCAAAAGCTTCTAAAATTGCAAGAGAGCAACATATTCCTGTAATAATTCATGTAAAAGAGGTTACACAACCTCAAGGCCATTCTACCTCAGGATCTCATGAGAGATATAAAAATATTGAGCGTTTAAAATGGGAGAAGGAACATGATTGTATAGAAAAGATGCGAGAATGGATTTTAGATTTTGAGTTAGAGGACGGGGATGGTAATCCTTTAAAATTAGTAAGTGGAAAAGAGGAGTTAATTACTTTAGAAAAAGAAGTAAAAAAAGAAGTAAGTGAGGCCAAAAGAAATGCTTGGAATGCCTTTATAAATGAAATAAAATTAGAAGTTACAGCTGCATCAGGTCTACTCGAAAAGATGGCTCTTAAAAGCAGTAACAAAAACTTTATCATCAAATTAAAAAATGACTTAACAAGTATTGTTGAGCCTATTAGAAAAGATATTCTTTCTTCAGCAAGAAAAGCATTGCGATATGTAAAAGACGAGACTTTTAGTGAAAAAATTGAACTTCAAGAATTTATTATTAATTCGATTAAGGATGCGGCACTAAAATACTCCTCTCACCTGTCTAGTGAAACTAATGCTGCAGCAATTAAAATAGCTGAAATTTTACCCATTTATAACTCACAAAACAAAAATGTTGATGGTAGAATTGTGATGAGAGATAACTTTGATGCAATTTTGAAAAAATACCCAGAAGTATTAATTTTTGGAGAGGATGCAGGTCAGATTGGAGATGTAAATCAAGGCTTAGAGGGGCTACAAGAAAAATATGGTAATCAAAGAGTTTCAGATACGGGTATCCGAGAAGCTACAATTATTGGTCAAGGAATAGGAATGGCAATGAGGGGCTTACGTCCGATTGCTGAAATTCAATACCTAGATTATTTACTGTATGCATTGCAAATTATGAGTGATGATTTAGCAACCCTACGCTACAGAACCTTTGGAAAACAAAAAGCGCCCTTAATTATAAGAACTAGAGGACATCGTTTGGAAGGAATTTGGCATTCTGGATCGCCTATGGGTGGTATCATTCATAATATCCGAGGCATACATGTTTTGGTGCCCAGAAACATGACCAAAGCAGCTGGCTTTTACAATACATTGCTGCGTGGTGATGATCCAGCGTTAGTTATTGAATGCTTAAATGGCTATCGTTTAAAAGAACAATTACCTTTAAATTTTGGAGAATTCACAACACCTATTGGAGTTATAGAAATTATAAAAAAAGGAAAAGACATGACTGTCGTTTCCTACGGATCTACGCTTAGAATTGTTCAAGAAGCTGCAGTAGAATTGTTACTAGTTGGAATAGACATTGAAATTATAGACATCCAAAGTTTACTTCCTTTTGACATTAATCATGAAACTGTAAAGTCTGTTGCAAAAACAAATAGATTATTAATTGTAGATGAAGATGTTCCTGGTGGAGCTTCTGCATATTTATTACAAGAAATTATAGAAAACCAAGATGGTTATCAATATTTAGATAGTAAACCAGCAACACTATCAGCAAAGGCTCACAGACCTGCCTACGGATCTGATGGTGATTACTTCTCCAAACCTTCAGCTGAAGATATTTTTGAGAAAGTTTATGAAATGATGCATGAAGCATATCCTACTAAATTTAAGAGCCTATATTAAAAACTTCCTGCAGTTTTACAATTAATCTAGATTGGCAAAATAATCCTCTTAAAAATGAAAATATAAATCATTGCTTATAACTTTATAAACTAGGCTCAAATAAAGATTAATTAGTTTAAACTATGAATAAATTGATTTTAATAATAAAAAAAATGTAGTACCTCAAAGATGGGATTGTATTTTTATAAAAAATTAAAAATTTAGAATGAAAAGTATAGAGAATTTAGAATGGAGATATGCTGTCAAAAAATTTGATGATCAAAAAATCCTCGAGAAACAAAAAATCAACATCATAAAACAAGCTTTTAACTTAACAGCAACCTCATACGGTTTACAGCCCATAAAATTGCTCATCATTAAGAATAAAAGTATTCAACGACAACTTGTTGATCATAGTTATAATCAACAACAAATATTACAGGCCTCTCACCTTCTTGTTATTTGTATAGATACAAATTTAAAAGAATCTGATGTAGAAAAATATTTTGAAAGAGTAAAAGAAATCAGAAATACACCTGATGAAATTATTAGCTCATTTAGAGAATATTTAAAAACAGTTATTTCAGGAAAATCATCTCAAGATCTCGTTTTGTGGGCAAAAAACCAAGCCTATTTAGCGCTAGGCAATTTATTAACAGTTTGTGCAAATGAAAAAATAGATTCCTGTCCTATGGAAGGTTTTATTCCAAAAAAATATGATGAGATTTTAGGCTTAAAAGAAAAAAATCTTGCCTCAGTATTGGCTCTCCCTATTGGATATAGAGCGGAAGACGATATGAAAACTCATCAAATGAAAGTTAGAAAAAAAATAGAAGACATAATTATTGAAATATCTTGATACAGTCTATAATTTTAACTTTATTTATTTAAACTATTTAACTTTACAGCACCTATGAAATCTTCTATAAGAACACTTCATCCCTCAAGCCTTTGGAATCATTTTTCTGACCTAAATGCAGTACCACGTCCATCAAAAAAAGAGGAACGTATTATTGGATTTATGGTAGATTTTGCTAAACATCTAAATTTAGAAACTATAGTTGATGAAGTGGGAAATGTTATTATTAAAAAGCCAGCGACAAAAGGTTTTGAAAATAAAAAAACCATTGTAATGCAAAGCCATCTTGACATGGTTCATCAAAAAAATTCTGAAACAGTTTTTGATTTCGAAACTCAAGGAATAAACATGTTCATCGATGGAGATTGGGTTACTGCAGACGGTACTACACTAGGAGCAGATAATGGACTTGGTGTTGCCGCTATCATGGCAGTATTGTCTTCAAATACCATAGAGCACCCATCTATTGAAGCCCTTTTTACTATCGATGAAGAAACAGGAATGACCGGTGCTATGGGATTAAAAGGAGGTATTTTATCGGGAGATATACTTTTAAACCTTGACACTGAAGAAGATGATGAAATTGATATGGGATGTGCTGGAGGAATAGATGTTACTGCTGAGAGAAATTATCAGGAGGAAACGACGCCATCCAAAACTATTGCATTTGAAATAAAAGTTAAGGGACTACAAGGGGGCCATTCTGGGATGGACATTCACAAAGGTTTTGGAAATGCAAATAAGATTATGAATAGATTACTCTATCATAGCAATGCGCTTGTAAAAATAAGAATTGTTAAAATAAATGGAGGAAACTTAAGAAACGCGATACCAAGAGAAAGTTTCTCAACTATTGTGGTTGATGAAAATGAAAAAGAAAAATTTTTATTTGAATTAAATAATTTAATCGAATTGATTAAAGAAGAATTCAAAACACTTGAACCCAACTTAGTTATTGATGTAAATAATTCGGAGATTCCAAAAAAAGTAATGAATTTAGAAACTCAAAATATATTTTTAAAATCAATATACGCTACATTAAATGGGGTATACAGAATGAGCCCTGATATACCTAATTTAGTAGAAACATCAAATAATATTGCGAAAATTAGTCTTGGGAATGGTAAAATTCACGTAGGCTGTTTAACTAGATCCTCGTCTGAATCTTCAAAAAACGATTTAACAAATGCTTTAACATCATGTTTTGAATTGGCTGGTTTTAAAGTAGAATTATCTGGTTCATATCCTGGCTGGCAACCAAATGTTGATTCAGAAATATTAAAGGTTTTAACTAATGTGTATGAAAATTTATTTGGTGAGAAAGCCAAAGTTGAAGCCTGCCACGCAGGACTAGAGTGTGGTATTCTGGGTCAGAACTACCCATTAATGGATATGATTTCATTTGGTCCAACCATCAAAGGAGCTCATTCACCAGATGAAAGAGTTAGTATTTCGTCAGTTCAAAAATTTTGGAAATTTTTACTTCAAATTTTAAAAAATATTCCCGAAAGAAACTCATAATTTAGTTCGCTTTATTCTATTAATTACAGTTAAAAACTTACAGTAAAAATTGTTTAGAAACTTTAATAAAAACGACTCAAACACTTAATATACAGGTGTTTAAATAAATTAAACTTTGTTAACATCTATTCTTTCTAAAAATGCTATTTAATTGTAAATTTACTGAAGAAACTAGAATCTTTTAATGGGTAAAATAATAGCAATAGCAAATCAGAAAGGTGGTGTTGGTAAAACAACTACATCAATAAATTTAGCTGCATCGCTTGGAGTCTTGGAAAAAAAAGTTTTATTGATTGATGCCGACCCTCAAGCAAATGCTTCCTCTGGTCTAGGCATAGACATAGAATCTATTAAAATTGGTAGTTATCAAGTTCTAGAACATACTTGTTCAGCTCAAGAAGCTATTTTAAAAACTTCTTCACCAAATTTAGACATCATTGCATCACATATAGATCTAGTTGCTATAGAAATCGAATTGGTAGATAAAGAAAGGAGAGAGTACATGCTAAAAGAATCTCTTGAAATAATAAAAAATGATTATGATTATATTATTATAGATTGTGCACCCTCCTTAGGTTTAATAACCTTGAATTCATTGGTTGCTGCAGATTCTGTAATCATCCCGATACAATGTGAATATTTTGCTCTTGAAGGTTTAGGAAAATTACTAAATACTGTTAAGAGTGTTCAAAAAATTCACAATAAGAATCTAGATATTGAAGGCTTGTTGTTAACAATGTTCGATTCTCGTTTGAGGTTATCTAATCAAGTGGTTGATGAAGTACAAAAACACTTCAGCACCATGGTTTTTGATACAATAATTAGAAGAAATACACGTTTAGGCGAAGCACCGAGTTATGGAGAGAGTATCATTGCATATGATGCCACAAGTAAAGGTGCTGTAAATTACTTAAATTTAGCTAATGAACTTTTAAAAAAGAACCAATATTATGGCAAAAGCCACTAAAAAACAGGTACTAGGCAGAGGGTTATCTGCCTTATTAAAAGACAGTTCAATAAACGAAACAAATACTAATTTGGTTGTTGGTACTATTGTTGAAATTGAACTTGAAAATATTGAGGTAAACCCATACCAACCAAGAACTTTCTTTGATGAAGAATCACTTCGAGAATTAGCCAGTTCAATTAAAGAATTAGGCGTTATTCAACCAATAACAGTTAGAAAAATAGATGGAAATTTTCAACTTGTTTCTGGGGAGCGTCGTTTCAGAGCCTCCAAATTAATAGGAAATAAAAGTATTCCTGCATATATCAGAACTGCTAATGATCAAGAAATGCTTGAAATGGCTTTAGTTGAAAATATTCAACGAAAAAATCTTGACCCTATAGAGGTTGCTTTATCCTATCAAAGGCTAATTGAAGAAATTCAATTAACTCAAGAAGAGCTTAGTGTAAGGGTTGGCAAAAAAAGATCTACTGTAACCAACTATCTTCGTTTGTTAAAATTAGATCCTATTTTACAGACTGGAATTAGAGATGGGTTTATTTCTATGGGGCATGGAAGGGCTTTGATTAATATAAAAAGTGCTGCAGACCAGCTAAATATCTATGAAAAAATACTTTTAGATAAATTATCGGTTAGACAAACTGAAGAATTGGTTAAGAGTTTAAAAAAAGATAAGAAAATTCCAAATGAAATAAAAAAACACCTTCCTAAATATATAAAAAATAGTTTATCAGACCTCAATTCATATTTGGGACATAAAGTTAATGTGACAGTAAATGGAAAGGGAAAGGGAAAAATTTCTATTCCTTTTCATTCTAAAGAAGATTTTGAAAGAATTAAAAACTTGTTACAATAAGTGTTTACAAAAAACTTCATATTAGTAATTACTATTCTGTTACCAATTTACTGTTTCAGTCAAAAAGATACTGTAAACATTGTAGTAAAAGAAAAAAAAGTGATTTCTAATACTATATACAATCCTTTATCTCCATCTAAAGCCGCATTTTATTCTGCTGTTTTTCCAGGAGGTGGGCAAGCTTACAATAAAAAATATTGGAAAGTTCCCTTAGCATGGGCAGCAGTTGGTATTCCTACTTATTTTTATCTTAATAATAATAGTGAATATAAAAGATATAGAGAAGCATATAAGCTGAGAAAAAGGGGCTTAGAAGATGAATTCACATTAGAGGATGGTACTGAACTTATCTCATTAACAGGGCTAGAAAGAGCACAAAAAACATTAAGAGGTAACAGAGATTTATCTCTACTAGTGGTTATACTAGGGTATGCACTTCAAATTGTAGAAGCAAGTGTAAATGCCCATTTATTACAATTTGATGCTAGTGATGACATTACTATAAAACCAACCATAATAAATAATACCACTACCCTAGAGCCACCATCAGTTGGATTAAGCTTTAAGTATTCTTTTTAAATAGAAAATTATCTTTTTTTATCAAAAAAAACATAAATTAAAACAAATGAAAATCGCACTCTTTGGATATGGAAAAATGGGAAAAGAAATTGAGCAAATTGCTTTGAAGAGAGGTCATGAAATAGTTTTAAAAATTAGAGAAAATGAAAAATATGATATTTCTAAGGCAGACATTGGAATTGATTTTAGCGTTCCAAATGCAGCACTACATAATATCATTAGTTGCTTTAAAAACAATGTACCTGTAATTTCGGGAACTACAGGATGGTTAGATGACTATGATAAAGCGCTTGCTGTTTGTAAAGAAAATAAAGGAAGTTTTATTTATGCTTCTAATTTTAGTATTGGCGTTAATTTATTTTTTGAACTGAATAAAAGTCTCGCTAAAATGATGAACCCTCACAAAGATTACTCTTTAGATGTTGAAGAAATTCATCACACTAAAAAATTAGATACTCCAAGTGGTACAGCCATTTCTATAGCTGAACAAATCATAAAAAATTCCTCTAAAAGTAATTGGGAATTAATAGAAAATTCTGCAAAACTAGATTCAAATTCAGTTCCCATTTCAGCAAAAAGAATATTAGACACCCCAGGAACACACAAAGTTTCCTACAAATCTGAAATAGATTCGATTGAAATTAAGCATATTGCTAACAATAGAAAAGGTTTTGCTTTAGGTGCTATAATTGCGGCAGAATGGTTAATTAAAAAAAATGGTATTTACACAATGAAAGATGTGTTAAACATAGGTTAAAAACCGTAACTATTTCTTTTATTTGTAACTAATTGTTAAACAAAAAAATAAAAATATGACAATTAATGAATGGTTAATTTTTTTTCTGATAGTTCAGGTAATTCATTTTGCAGGAACTTGGAAATTATATCAGAGAGCCAATAGGAAAGCATGGGAAGCTGCCATACCTGTTTACAATGCATTTATTTTAATGCGTATTATAAAAAGACCTAAATGGTGGGTGTTTTTATTATTTGTTCCCATAATCAATCAATTAATGTTTCCTATTATATGGATAGAAACAGCTAGAAGTTTTGGTTTTAATAAAAGAAAAGACACTATTTTAGTACTGCTAACCCTAGGTTTTTACTTATACTATATAAACTACGCAACAAACTCAACACACAAAATAAATAGAAGTTTAAATCCTAGAACTGGTTTAGGAGAATGGGTACACTCAATTGCTTATGCTATTATTGCTGCTACCCTAGTGCATACCTACATTATGCAACCCTATACTATACCAACCTCTTCGCTTGAGAAAACATTGTTAGTTGGCGATTACTTATTTGTTAGTAAATTCCATTACGGCGCAAGGGTTCCAACGACTACTATTTCTACCCCGATGCTTCATGATAGTCTACCAACTTCATTAATAAGTGGAAAAAACACTAAATCGTATTTAAACAAGCCTCTTTTACCTTATTTAAGGTTTCCTGGTTTTCAAAAAATAAAAAGAAATGACATTGTTGTTTTTAATTGGCCTGTAGATACCTTAGTTCATTGGATGGATCCTAGTAAGGGAGCTGATTTAAAACCTTTAGATAAAAAAACTAATTATGTAAAGAGGTGCGTTGGAATTCCAGGTGATACCCTTGAAGTAAGAGATGGATATGTTTTTATCAATGGAAAACAAAACACACTTCCAGACAGAGCAAAACTTCTATTTTATAATAAGATTTACTCCAACAAAGGCCTGTCTACAAAAAAACTATTGAGATACACAAATAAAGAGTTTGAACGAAAGTTTATCATCAACTTTACCAGTCAAAATCAATTTGACAAAGTGATGAATTTTGTAACCGATAATCCTGAAAAAATAAAAGATAACCAATTTAAGATTACCACTTCTGAGGGAGGAATTCCTAAATGGGTAATAAGTAATTACAAATTAGATATAAAAGAGATACGTACTAAAATAAGAAAAGCTAATATTACTGATGAAATTGTTGCAAAACTCAGAAATGATTCAGAAGTTGATAGTGTAATTAAAGTTATAAAACCCAAAGGAGTAAAAGGAAATTATATGTTTCCTGAAGTGTCCAGTTTATCATGGAATACCGACAACTACGGACCTATATATATTCCCAAAAAAGGATCAACTATAGAATTAAATATTAATTCTTTACCTTTTTATAAAAGAATAATAAAAGAATATGAAAATAATCAACTGGATGTAATTGGAGAACATATTTTCATAAATGGTAAAAAAGCTTCATCATATACTTTTAATCAAGATTATTATTGGATGATGGGTGATAATAGACAAAACTCTCTAGATGCAAGAAGTTGGGGCTATGTTCCTTTTGACCATGTGGTAGGGAAACCAGTAATGATTTGGTTTAGTATTGAAAATGGAGAAATTCGCTGGGAAAGGCTTTTCACTACAGTTGGAGGAAATGGAGAGCCAGTTTCCTATTTACTCTACGTTTTAATCGCAATTGCTGGGTATTTTGGATATTCTTTTATTAAAAAAAATAGAAAAAAAGTGTCATAATGGCGCTGTTTATTCCTACATATTTTTCAACAATTGCTCAATATACATCTATTGTAAATTCTAGTTCCATAACTTTTGAAGTTGAAGAAAACTATCAAAAGCAGAGTTATAGAAATAGGTGTTACATTTTTGGTGCAAACGGAAAACAACTACTAAATATTCCTATTTCAAACACAAATAAAATTTCTGGTAAAATAAAAATGCGGGATGTTGTCGTTGAAAACTCAAACTGGCAAAGACAACATTATAAGTCTTTGACAACAGCATACAACCACTCCCCTTTCTTTGAGTTTTATAAAGATGATTTACAATTTATTTTCACTAAAAAATACAAGTATCTTTTAGACATCAATATAGATTCTTTTCATTTTATAAATGATGCCCTTGAACTATCAAAAAAATATAATATTTCAAAAGCATACAATGAAAATGCCATAAATGATTTTAGATATCATGCAGTAGTTAAAAATGATAACAAAAGTAGATCTACTCCTTACATACAAATGTTTGAGGCTGAAAATGGATTTTTAGAAAACTTATCCATATTAGATTTATTATTTATGGAAGGACCAAATTCTATTAATTTCATGAAATAATTAAATAAGGATTAGACACTGCTTCAAAAAAATAACCAAATATTTACTAATCAAGCCTTTACCTTATTAAATTAATTGTATATTAATAAAATATTATACAATATAAATTTATAAATATTCAATTTTTATTTTTATTTTTGTTTAATCCCTTTATAAAAACTTCAAACATGAGTGAGTATAAAATGGATCCTTTATTAAAAAATATTAGAAAAATATATCCTATTTCTAAAAATTCCTCTGAGCAGTTAAAAGGCATTTTCAAAGAAAAAAAATTCAAGAAAAAAGCACCTTTAAGTTTTAAAAATCATATTTCAACAAAATTTTATATAGTCAAATCAGGCATCTTAAGATCATACATTACAGATGATAAAGGAAAGGAATTTATAAAATTTATTTACACCAAACACTCTGTTGTTGGTGCTTTTAGCTCATTAATAAGAAAGAAAGAAAAAAATGTTATCATAGATTGTCTTACCAATTGTGATTTAATTGAAGTTGATTTTGCAGAATTTAAAAATTTAGCAAATTCAAATCAAGAGATTCTTCAATTGTATAATAATTTATTAGAATTACTTTTTATCAAGTTAGAAAATCGATTTTATGAACTTTCGTCACTTAATGCAACTCAACTTTATTTGAAGTTTAAAAAAGATAATCCTGGTATAGAAAATTTAATACCATTATATCATATAGCTTCTTATTTAAATATTACCCCTGTTCAATTGAGTAGAATCAGAAAGGATTTATATAAAACTAAATAACTTTCATACTAAGAAATCAAAAGAATTGTATTTTTGGCATTAAATATTTAACCAATCTAATTCATATTAATTCAAGGTTTGGTTTTTAGAGTTTATATTTAAAAAGAGATGTCATTTAAGTTTTTACTACACTATAGTTTTCATTTCCTAGTCCCAATAGCAATTGCCTTATTATTTTACAAAAAAAAATGGATTCAAGTATATTTGATTTTTATCGGAACGATGTTAATAGATTTAGATCACTTATTGGCAAATCCAATATTTGACCCTAACAGATGTAGTATCAATTTTCATCCTTTACATACTTATTATGCAGCCGGAGCATATATTCTTATGGTCATTCCAAAAAAAAGTAGAATCCTGGGAATAGCATTCCTACTTCACCTGTTTACAGATTATTTAGATTGCTACCTCTAAAGTTTTAAAATTCTAGACAATAATTGGTTTATCTCAGCAGATATCTTCAATTTTACCGCGGCTAAAAGGTAGACCACTGAGATAATTATGGTCTTCAAAGCTATATTAACAATTGGATGATATTTAAAATTCCAAAAATAGAAAGCAAAAAATAAACCAACTATTAAAAATAGTGATATAAACGTTTTATTAGTAATTGGTGTGATATTCAAATTAAACTTTAGAATAATAAGTTTTATGGTATTAAAAACAAAAATAACAATAAGTGTTGCCAATGCTAAACCATTAGTCCCATAGAGATCAAATAACCAAATATTTAAATAATATACAGAAAAAGCCATTCCCAGGTTTAACGGAAGTGTAATTTTATAGAATACAGAATTATTAATAATTGCACCATTATTTCCTAAAAACATGGTGAACATTTTAGCTCCTGAAATCATTAAAACAACCAACTCCCCGCCAGCATATCCTTTATCAGGTATTAATTTGAATAATTCATGAACTCCACAATTAACCAATAAAAAAAGAAGACCACTTACCAATAATAAATTTATAGAACTTTTTTTGTACAAACTTTCAATCTCTAAAGCATTGTTGTCATTAATAGTTTTAGAGGTAATAGGCTGTAAAATCTGAGCCATAGCTCTTCCTGGTGCTTCTATTAAAGATCCTATAAATACCGCAACTGCATAATAAGCAGCTATTTCAACAGTTTCTTTATCAGGGATCATTACCTTATCAATATCAAGAAGTATGGCACCTGCACTCCCTGCAAGAACCATGTATAAAGAATACCTTAAAACTTCTTTAAAATTCTTTGGAAGGTGAAAACTAAATTTTGGAAAATACAACCAAAATGCATAAAACATCATAACAATAGCTCTAATAACATAAGCGCCTGTTAGATAATAAATAAATTGAGGTTTGGTTAAAAAATCAAAAAAGACTGAAATCAATAATATTAAAACTACGGCTCTATTCCAAAACTCCTTTAAAATATTACCAAAGATAGATTGCATTTGAACTTTAGCCCATGAATAAAAAACCTCAAAATAAGTTGTTGATATGGCTACAATAAAAATAACAAAGGTGTAATCCTTTAAAATAGGATTTTGCTGAGAAATACGATTCCCAATTTGATTATAAAACTCCGAAACAAAAAAACCAAGTGGTATTGCTATTAGAAGGGGTAAAAAAACAATACTTGATAAAAATTTATCTTTTTCTATTTTATTATCATAAGAAGAAAAATACTTAACGATAGTATGATGAACACCTATAGCTGCTAATGGCATTATAATATTTGACACTGATAGTAAATACACAACAATCCCATGATATTTACCCTCCAAAACTTGAGGATAAAGTATAAGAACATTAATTCCACCAAGTGCAAAACTTAGGTAAATAATTAATGTATTTATAAAAGATTGCTTAAGTACTATTCCCAAACTTTAATGTATTAATTCATATATAGATTGATAAATTTTCTCACCAACATTATCTCCGTACAAATCAATGGTAAACTCTTTTTTCGTTGCCTTAAAAGTATCAAACGTTTTTATGATCTTTTTGGTATTACTTCCAACAACTTTTGCATATCCATGAGCCGCTAATTCAACCCATTCTGTTTCATCTCTAACTACAATACATTGTTTTTTGGCGAAAAATGCTTCTTTTTGCAATCCACCACTGTCTGTAATCACCATTGAACAATTTTTTAATAATTCTAACATATCATAATAACCAATAGGGTCTATGAGGCTTATTTTAGGCTGTATGTCAAATTTTTCAAGAGCTATGCGTGTTCTTGGATGAAGAGGTAAAATCACAGTTTGTGTATGATGAATCTCCTCTAATGCTTTAAATATAGCTGTTAATTTAGAAATTTCATCTGTATTTTCTTGACGATGAATAGTCGCTAAAACAAATTCATTTTTCTGTAATTTTTGATCTTTTATGATGGATGATTTATTTGCTGAAAACTGACTGTAATAACTAACAGCATCCTTCATAATATCTCCGTGATTCTCTATCAAAACAGGTAAATTCTGAAAGCCCTCATTATGTAAGTTATTGATAGCTCCCTGAGAAGGACAACACAATAAATCAGAAATTCTATCAGTTAAGATCCTATTAATTTCTTCAGGCATTTTCATGTTGAATGAACGAAGACCTGCTTCAATATGAATTACTTTAATATTCATTTTTTTGGCAGCTAAAGCACCAGCTATAGTAGAATTCGTATCACCATATACAATTAGTGCTTCAGGCCGTTCAATTTCTAATATTTCTTCAATTTTACCCATCATCTGCCCAGTCATTGCGGCATGACTCAAACTGTTTATCTCTAAATTATACGCCGGTTTTGGGATCATCATTTCTTCAAAAAAAACAGCACTCATATTAGCATCAAAATGTTGCCCTGTATGGATAATTACCTCCTGTATTGTATTGTGTTCTTTGATAATTTTACTCAATACAGCCGCTTTCACAAATTGTGGTCTTGCTCCTATGACAGTTACTACTTTTTTCATTTGTGTACTTATAAATAAGATTGTATCATACCATTAAACTATTAATTCTTATGAAATCAATATACTACCTTTTTAATTACTTCCGCTAATTGGCTTGTTATATTTTTTCGGTGATATTGGTTAATATTATTTGATTTTACATGAAGATTACCTTCTTTATAAGTATTGTAAAAATCTATAATAAGGGCTTTTAATGTTTTTTTATTTTTAAAATCTACAATTTCTCCTGCATTTGTATTTTTTAATATGGTTGCTGCATCACCATCTTCAGGACCAATGGCTAAAATAGGTCGTTTTGCTTGTAAATACTCAAATATTTTACCCGTAATGATTCCCTTTGCACTAGGCACGTTGTTAATACTTAATAATAAGACCTGAGAAGAAACTTGATATGAATTCACATCTTTATGATCTACATAGGGTATTCTTATGATTGTTTTTTGTTCAAATACCTTAACATCTTGAAGAACTGAATCATCAATTTTACCAATAAATTTAATTCTAAGATCATTTTTAAAATCTGAATTACTATCACAAATTTCTTTTAAAACATCCCATAAAATTTGGGGGTTTCTATCAGAATTCATTGAGCCAACATGGGTAATAGAAAAATTACTATCTAATTTTTGAGGTAATGAATTTTGAATTGTATCAAAACCATTTGTGATGACCTCAATGCTGCTAGTATGTTTTAGATACTTTTGTTTCATCGTTTCACCAACTACAATAGTCATATCAGAATTTACTAAAACTTCTCGCTCTAATTGAAGGTGTTTTTTAGTTGCTTTTTTTGTGAGAGGTAATTGCTTAAAGTAATCTATTTCTGTCCAGGGATCTCTAAAGTCTGAAATCCATTTAATTCCAAGTTGTTTTTTCAACTTTAGCCCAATTAAATGAACACTATGAGGAGGGCCAGTTGAAATAACAGCGTCTATTTTGTGATTTTTTAAATAATTACTCAAAAAATTTACGGAAGGCTGTATCCAAAACTTACGTGCATCAGGTATGAAAAAATTAGCTCTAATGTATTGAATCATTTTGCCAAATAAAGTTGGATTTGGATTTAAAAAACCAGCACTTCCTTTTTTATTGTTTACTCCAAAAAAAGAGAGAATAGAATTAAGCTCAAAAATAGGTTGCTTTAAAACTTCTATGCCTTTTGGTATTTCATTCTCTGAACTTGAATCTAAAATTGGATAAGTTGGGTTATCTATTGTGTAGATAACGGGTTCTATATCGTAATCTCTCAAGTATTTAGAGAATTTCAACCATCGTTGAACTCCAGGACCACCTGCCGGAGGCCAATAATAGGTTATGATTAATACTTTCTTTTTAGAGCTCATCATATAGTTTTACCAAGGCTTTGGAAGTTATTTCCCAAGAAAATTCATTTTCTATAAATTCTTTACCGTTTTTACCTAACTTTTCTGCTTTATCATTATTCTGATATAATTCAATTACTTTACAACAAAAATCTTCTTCATTTTTTTCTTCATGAACTAGACCACTAGATACTCTTTCAACTAATTCTTTTTGAGCTGTAGCGTTACTAACTAAAATGGGTTTAGCAAAACTCATGTACTGAAAAATTTTATTAGCATACGCTATATCATGTTGAATGCTTCTATTTAGGGGTGAAATACAAACATTACTTGATAGGATATATGAAGGAAATAAAGAAACATCTTTCCAACCCTCAAAATCAACATAAGGTTCTAAATTTAATCTTTTTACTTCTTGAATTAAAATAGTATCAGTTGTATTTCTTCCAACAATAACCAACTTAAAATTAGGAATAGTTTTAGATAAAGTTTTTGAAGCTCTTATCGCAGTCAATAAACCTCTTCTTACATGAGTATCACCTAAATAAAGAAGTACATACTTATCTAAATACTTGTTTTTAATTTCTAAAGAATAAGAATAATCCTTGAAAAAAGATGCTCTAACCGTATTTGGAACTAGGACCATCTTTTCACGCTCTAAATTATTTGAATCAATTACTTGTTTCGCAAAATTTGGAGAAACGGTTATAATTTTATTGGATTGTTTTATGAACTCCTTCTCTTTTGTTTTCCACTTATTTGGAGAAATCATGTATTTTCCGGGGAAATGATTCAAATGAGGATAGAACTTCATGTTTTCAGGAATATTGTCATGAAGATCTAAAACTACTTTTAACTGAAATTTTTTGTTTGATAAAAATACAGCTTCAGCAATTCTAATATCGTGTATATGCAAAACTTCTATAGAATTTTTTTTTATAAAATGATCTATCTTTGGTTTCATAATCATTTTGTAAGCAAAAAAATCACAGGAAAGCGCAGAAAGTTTATGGATTAGTTTATTCGATTTATACCTCCTAATTTGAATACCATTAGTACTTTCATTTAAAAGTTGGTTTCCATAGGTTAAACAAAATAAAAAAACATCATGCCCTGAATTTGCTAGAGTAATTGCTTCGTTTTCAACCCTTGGATCTGGCGGAAACACTTCGTCTAAAATCATCCCAATTTTCATGATTTAACAGATTTTGTAGCATATATTATATAATACCTTGGAGTAAACTTTCTCAAGATTGGACGAAAACCAATTTTTTTTATTGGACTTGTCCATTTTTCTTTTTTTTCAATTTCCCAATTAGATTTTTCTAATAACCAATCAAATTGCCAATCTTCAAACTCGTGGTAATGTCTATCCCACTTATCTGTTGAACTTTTATACGCTTTGGCAAACCATAAATTTAGAGGAACAGAGGCTATTAGCTTCGTTGATTTTATTTCATTTAAAATATTGAATGGTGCAATTAAATGTTCAAAAATTTCAAAAGCTGTAACAGCTTCTACATTATACTTTTTTACAATTTCTGGAACTAGATCTAAATCCTCTCCATTAGTATTATATACGGTATAACCGTGTTGTTCCATTATTTCAGAAAAAGAATTTCTAACACCTAGATCTAAAATGGTTGCAGGAGCAGGAAGTACCCTCTGCAAAAAACTTAAGGTTAGATTATATCTTCTTTGATGATGTTTAGCTACCATAAATATATTGTATAGATTAGAACAAGGAACTATTGAGTTGCTTTGTTTTTATCATAGAAAAACCAACCTAACGGAATTAATAATAAAAATACATAAGATAGTAAAGATATAGTACTTCCAGTTTGAATAACTTTGGGCTCAAATCTAAATTCAATAGAATGCTTACCAGCTGGAATCTCTAGACCTCTCAACACATAGTTAACATTTAAATGGGGCTTAAGTTCTCCGTCTATATATGCATTCCAACCATTTTTGTAATAGATTTCAGAAAATACTGCAAATTCATCTTTAGTTGAATTAGAATCATAAGTCAAAGCATTTAATGAATATTTTACCAAATTTATGGTCGCTAAAGAGTCTAATTCTTTCGAAAAACTAACAGAAGTAGTGAGTGATTTTTCATTGATTACAACAGTTGTTTTTGTATTTAAACTATCTAGTGCTTTTATTTCTTCATTTGCGGATTTAACATACTTAATATCTTTTATGAACCAGGCATTTCCATTATTATTTGGGTTCTGTTGCATTTGTTCTTTTCCCTCATTATCCGGGATTATAAAGTATTTTACATTTAGCATATTATAAACCTGCATATTTTGTTTTCCTAACTGAAATTCAATTAAGTCTTGATACCTTCCCATCTTAGCGGCATGATAACCACCAATTGATTTATGAAAATATGAAGTTCTTCCATCTTGAAATGGATCGCCTGTAAAATTTGCAACTCTGTAATGACTTTTATCTTTTTGTATTTGTAGATCTGCAGAAGAAGCTCTAAAAGGTTTATCTATTTTTCTAGCTTGTCTGAAATCATCATCATTTACATATCTTAAATTTACCTGAACTAAATCAAATAGTATTAACATAGTAAAAACAATAGTTACTTTGGTTTTATTTAAGTGTTGCTTTAGAAATAACCAAAGAATACTAAAACTTACACTAATCAAAACTAAAGATCTAAAACTATCACTATATAATAATGATTTTCTATCTGCTATTACAGCATCTAACAAGCCTTCATATTGGCTGTAATTAGCATCTCTTAAACCTTCAAAGGTTGAAAAAGAAATAGCATAAAATAAACCAATAATAATTAGACCACTGGTTACATAAAATGCTTTTTTAACAGCCTCTAATTTTTCTTTTTTTGATAGTTTAGAAAAAATAAATTCTTTTATTGCTAAGATCCCTAGTAATGGAATACATAATTCAGCAATTACTTGAAAAGAAGACACGGCCCTAAACTTATTATATAGTGGGACATAATCAATAAAAAAATTAGTTAAAAGCTCAAAGTTTTTACCCCAACTCATTAGTATTGAAAAAACTGTCGATGCCACTAACCAATGTTTAAATTTCCCTTTTACTAAAAATATGCCAAGAAAAAAAAGAAATATGATAACGGCTCCAATATAAGCAGGAGCTTCAACAATTAATTGATCTCCCCAATAGGTATAAACTTGTTTGGTAAAGCCTTCTGCTTGTTTAGGACTGGCTATTGAAGAGACATATTTATAGGTGTTGGAATTTTTATCTAAACTTTCTACTGTCCCACCTCCCATATATCTTGGAACTAACAAATTAAAAGTTTCAGAAATTCCGTAACTAAATTGAGTGATATAGTCTTTAGATAGTCCTGAGGTTACCTCTTTTGGGGTTCCATCTGAGTTCATTGTTAATTCAGTATTCCCTCGAGTACTAAAATCTGAATACTCTTTAGTTGCCATTAATCTTGTTGAATTAACTCCAACAGCTAACAACATAGCTGTAATTATTATTAAAGATTGAGAAGTAAACTGAGTAAATTGCTTTTTTTTAATAGCTTCAATTAGTTCTATAATCCCTAAGATAAAAATAGCGAAGAGTAAATAGTAAGTCATTTGAGGATGGTTTGCTTTAATTTCTAAGGCAGTAGCCAACCCGGTTAAAGTAAAACCTAATAAATATTGTTTCTTAAAAACATATATTACACCTGCAATAACTAGAGGCATATAAGCAATTGCATGGGCCTTTGCATTATGCCCTGCACCAAATATGATCATGAGGTATGTAGAGAAACCAAAGGCTAGGGATCCCATAATGGCTAATTTCCAATCTACTTTAAAAGCAAGTAATAGAACATAAAAGCCCAAAAAATATAAAAATAAATAATCGGCAGGTCTTGGAAGAAACCGAATTAGACGATCTAAATAGGATAGGTAATCATGTGGAAAATAAGTTCCAATTTGATAGGTAGGCATACCACTAAAAGCACTTTCTGCCCAATAGGGTTCTAAACCCGTTGTTGTTCTATAATCATTAACTTCTTTTGCCATTCCGATGTGCTGAGTGATATCGGATTGAGATAATTTTTCTCCTTTTAATACTGGATGGAAGTATAATAATGCGGCAATTATAAAAATTAATAATGAAACTAAATGAGTTGAAAAAAATTTTAAGTTCATATTAATCTATTTCTTCAAAATCTACATACTCTCCAACAGAATTATTCCCTTGAGTATTAGAGTTTGGTTTTTTATCTATAATAGTTTCACCTTCTTTAGTTGATGAATTATGAGTTTGTTTATGTTTTTGCTGAGCTTTTTCTTGCATATTCCCAACTACTTTTTTTAATAATATTGGAGCAAATATTCTAGCCAAGAAACGAAAGCTATAATATACAATTAAAAAAATAAGGATTGTTCTTAATAAACCCATGAAATCTGCTTGTTGCATGTTAAAAATTAAATAAAAATCAAAAATAACAATTTGAACATAAATGTTACGTTAATAGAATACAAAAATTTAACTCCATTAAAAAAGTATTTATTGCATTTGATGAGTCCAATTTTTAGAGTATGTTTGTGAGAAACCAAAAATTATTTTTTTTGACTTTAAATTATTTTATACATAAACTAAGACTGTTTTTGATGCTTTGTATGTTACTTTTAACACATACCACCATAGCTCAGTTTACTAATGTTATCAATTCAAACAGACCTGGATTCTCTGAATCTCCCTATTCAGTTGGTACTAGAGTATACCAGTTAGAAACGAGTTTATTTTATAGAGAAACCAACAAATATCCAACTTTTTACAGACCTCAATCCTATGGGGTAGATTTCTTATTAAGGTCTAGCTTTTTAAATGAAAAACTAGAGTTTAATATAAATTTAGCCTATCAAAATGAGGAAATTGGTTTTCAAAATGTTTTTAATTCAAGTTACCAAAAAGCAGGAATTAGTAAGTTAATTGTTGCAGCTAAATATTTAGTCTTTGAAAAAAAATATGAGGATAAATCAAAAGAAATAAGAAGCTGGGTTGCAAGGAATAGTTTTGATTGGAAAAGACTCATCCCCTCAGTTGCAATTTATGCCGGAGCAAATACTGGTATTCCAGAAAATATTTATAAGGCAAACAGTTTTTCTCCAAAGGTTGGAATACTTCTTCAAAACGATTTAAGTGATAATTTTAATATCATTACAAACATATTTTATGATAGAATTGGTACTGAGTTACCTGAATTATCTTATATTATTACAGCCACCTATAGCTATAGACCAAGATGGTCTATTTTTATTGAAAATCAAACAATGTTTGACAAATTCCAATACCAATCAAACATTGGTACTGGAATTGCTTTCCTATTTAATAGAAATCTTCAATTAAATAGCTCCTTTAGACTATTAGCAGATGGTAAATCTTCAGGATTTTACTCATCATTTGGAGCCTCATACAGGTTAAACAGACATGTTGATAAAGTTCTTAACTCAGGCAAAAAGACGAAGTCATCAAAAAAGAAAAAACTTTTTGGTAAAAAAGGGGTTTTAAACAATTTAACAAATAAATTTAAAAATTTATTTAGAAAAAAACAGAATAGAGTTTCAACCAAAAAATCTAATCTAAAGAAGGAAACTATTCAATCTATCAACAATAATAGTTCTACAAATGAAGAAAATTCACAACAAAAATCGTTAAGAATTAAACCTACAAGAAAAAGAGTTAGCCCCTCAAAAATTAAAGTAGAAAAAGATAAATCAAAAAAAGGTTTTTTAAATCTTCTGAAAAAAAGAAAAAAGGATGAAAAAGATGATTCAGATAAAAATGCTAAAGAACTTGAAAAAGAAATAAAAGATTTAGAAAAAGAAGTAAAAAAAGATAATAAGAAGCTAGAAAAAGAAAGAAAAAAAGAAGAAACTAAAAAAAAGAAAAAAGAAAAAACAAAGAAGAAAAGAAAACAAAAAGATGAGGAAGATGAAGTTAAAGATGATAATAAGAGGAATTAACTAAGACAACAACTAATTTAGTGCTATGATTACACTAAAAGAAATGATTACAAAAAAGGAAATGAAACAATTTGTAATGTTTCCTTTTTCAATTTATAAGAACAATCCCTATTGGGTTCCACCTATCATTACTGAGGAACTAGAAACTCTTAACAAAGATAAAAACCCTGCTTTTGAAAATGCTGAAGCTCGCTTTTTTGTTGCTATAAAAAACAATAAAATTGTTGGCAGAATTGCTACAATTATTAATTGGTATGAAGTAAAAGAACAACAGATTAAAAAAATGCGTTTTGGATGGTATGATGTTATTGATGATATAGAAGTTTCAAGAGTACTTATTCAAAAAGTTGAAGAAATCGGAAAAAAAAATAATCTAGCTTATATGGAGGGTCCTGTTGGATTTTCAAACCTTGACAAAGTTGGTGTATTGATTGAGGGATTTAAACATATTGGAACTATGGTAACATGGTATTCGTTACCTCACTATAAAGAGCATTTGGAAAACTTAAGTTTTACAAAAGAAAAAGAATACTTAGAAAACAGTTTTCAATTAGAAAAGGTAAATGCTCCATATTACAAGCGTGTTTCTAATTTAATTAAACATAGGTTTAAACTTCGCTCATTAAATTTCACAAAAACAAAAGATATCCTGCCATTTGTAACTGAGATGTTTGATTTATTTAATAAATCGTATGCCAAGCTATCCTCCTATGTTCCAATTTCTGACAATCAAATTGAATACTTCAAAAAAAAATATATCAGTTTTATAAATCCAGAATTTATAAAATTTGTAATGGATGAAAATAATAAACTTGTTGCTTTTGGAATTATGATGCCTTCTTTTTCTGAGGCACTTCAAAAAGCAAATGGAAAATTATTCCCTTTTGGGTTTTATCACCTTTTAAAAGCAAAAAATAATGCAAAAACTGTAACATCTTATTTAATCGGTGTAGACCCTGCTTATCAAAACAAAGGGATAACTGCAATTATTTTTAGTGATTTTACAACAAGTTTTAATGCTATTGGAGTAAAAAATGTTATCAGAACACCAGAATTAGAGGACAATACTGCCATTCATCAATTATGGAAGAACTTTGACCCTAAAACTCATAAAAAAAGAAGAACGTACAGGAAAAACATCTAAACTTGAACTTTAAATACCATAATCTTTAATATAAATGCAATTATTTTACAATTCAATACTAGATAGAGACACTAAGGAAATCACTTTTGATAAAGTTGAGAGCAAGCATATTATTAAAGTACTTCGAAAAAAAGAAGGAGATCAAATTTTTATCACAAATGGGAAAGGAGAGTTGTTTATTTGTAAAATTACTATTGCAAATCATAAAAGGTGTTTAGTTTCGATTATAAGTAGAGAAGTAAAAAAACAATC
>CESU01090340.1_pt1 | contig 31735 bp, 24 predicted proteins | sample 531141 | NCBI WGS metagenome assembly CESU01 (sample SAMEA2621401, study PRJEB7988) | marine metagenome | isolation source: saline water (ENVO:00002010), including
TGCTAGAGATAGATAGAAAGCTAAAAGTAAATGAAAGTTTATATGTTTATCTGTTAGAATCTAAAGCTTCTACTGTAATAGCCAAGGCAGCCATCCTCCCAGAGATCAGAATCATAGAAAATGCCAGAGGTATCGGGATAACAGGGCCTAACAAATCAAAAACGATTTATTTGTCTGCCGGGATTTCTTTTATACTCGCCTGCTTAATTGGGTTTTTAAGATCTTCTTTCTTTGAAAGAATTGAAAGTGTAAATGAGCTTAAATCTATCACTTCACTATCCGTTTTAGGAACAATTCCTTATTACGAAGAAATAGAAAATCAACCCATAGCGGTACTTGAAAACTCTAGATCAAACATTACTGAATCGCTCAGGACATTGAGGACCAATCTTCAATATCTGCTGACTAGAAGAGGCGGTAATGTGATTTTAATTTCATCTCTTCATCCATCAGAAGGGAAGACATTTGTGAGCACAAACTTGGCGTCAATACTGGCCAAAGCGGGTAAAAAAGTAGCTTTGGTAGATTTCGATCTACACAAACCTAAAGTTCACAAGACCTTTAATTTGGGTAATTCTGTAGGAGTATCAGGAATACTCACCGACAGAAAGCAAATAAAAGAATGCATAAATAATTCTCTAATTGAAAATTTAGATGTAATAACTGCGGGACCAATACCCCCAAATGCCTCAGAGCTTATGCTAAGTGGGAAGACCGCGGAACTAGTTAATGAATTAAAAAATAGTTATGAATATGTTATCTTAGATACGCCACCGTTGATCTTAATCAATGACAGCTTAGTTCTTCACAAGCTAGTAGACAATTCTATTTTTGTTCTAAACACGGAGAAGGCAAGTAAGCATGGAATTAATTTTTTAGAGCAGTCACTACGACAGAATGAAATCACCAATGTAAGCTTGGTTTTAAACAACATTAAAACCAGCAAGTGGCAGAAAGCCTATTATTATTATTCCGATAAATATGGGTATGGGTATGGGTATGGGTATGGATATGGATATGGATATGGCTCTGGAGAGTATTACCAAACGCCAAAGGCGCCGAAAAAAAAGAATCCCTAGCTTGAAGACATTCCACAGAATAACAAATGGAATCTTTTAACTAAGCCCCGAAGATACGAGGTAGACCTTAAATAAATGAGCGTAATAATTAAACCTATACGAGTTCTAAGGAGTATTCTGCCCAAAGAGTATAAGTTGCGTATCGTTGTCATTAGCTCTCTACTCCTGCTAAATTCTGCTCTCGAGCTGATTGGCTTAGGTGCGCTAATTCCCGTTTTCACTATTTTACTCGAGGAGGATGTAGTGGAAAAATACGCATGGGCTCGCTATTTGCATGAAAACTTCAACCTGACTACTGGAAACCAACTCATCGTTTTAGTGAGCCTGATTCTCCTAACCACTATCGTAATTAAGAATTTACTGGGACTGATAATAGCCTATATCCAAAGTAAATTTGCTTTTTCTCTTTATGAACATTTTTCAGTAAAGCTACATGGAATATATTTCAGAAGAGGGTTCTTGTTTTTTAAAAATTCAAGTGCACACGATTTATTCAGAAATGTAAATAACGCCTCTTTGTTATTTGCCCAAAAGCAGATTCTGGGACTTTTAGCGTTGTTGAATGAGTGTTTTATTCTCTTGATTATTCTAATAGGAATAGCGGTATACGATCCTAAAATATTTGGTCTACTGTTGATTACAGTGTTACCCACATTCAGCATATTTTATTTATATGTTAGAAAAAAGTCCTTAAAAATAGGAGAGATTCAGAAAAAAATAGCTCCTCTCCTTTCTAAAAGTATCTTCGAAAGTTTTTATGGCTATGTAGATATACTTCTTGCTAAAAAAGAAGACATCTATAGAAATTACGTCAAACGACACGTGCACGAATCCTCAGAGATGCAGGTCACAAGCTCTGTACTAAACCTTGCTCCCACCAAAGTGATTGAAACATCTCTTATGCTGGCGATAGTTCTAATTATCATATTTGGCCTTCATCTATCCATGGCTAAAATGGATTTAATTAAACAGTTAGGAATATTCGCTATAGCAGGCTACCGCATCATGCCCTCTATCAATAGAATTATGCTATCCATTAATGGACTGAACCAAACTTTATGGACCCATGACATTCTAAAATATTTAAACACAGAAAGCCCTGAATTAATAACTCAAAAAGAGGTTAGCTTCAACGAAAGCTTGTCATTAAACAGCATTTCGTTCCAATTTAATGATAGTCCTAATCCGCTCTTCTCTGACTATTCATTAAAAATAAAGAAAGGAGAGTGTCTGGGAATAAAAGGTGCTTCAGGCTCTGGAAAAACTACTCTAATGAACATGCTCTTAGGCTTCATAACTCCGCAGCAGGGAACGCTCAAAATTGATGACATCACATACACTCCTGAGCACATGAACTCCTATTATGAAAAAGTAGGTTACGTTCAGCAACAAGTTTATCTTATGGACGGCACTATAGCCGAAAATATAGCTTTAGGAGTAAGCAAAGAAAATCTTGATCAGGACCTCCTAAGAGAAGCTTTAGAAAAAGCAAGCCTAAGTCAGTTTGTAGCCGATTTACCAAACGGGTTAGATTCCATGATCGGCGAAGGAGGCACAAAGATTTCCGGAGGTCAGCGCCAGCGAATCGGAATTGCCCGAGCTTTATACCGAAGAGTTGAAATCTTGTTTTTTGATGAAGCTACGTCCGCGCTAGACGAACAAACTGAAAAAGAGATTTCAGACGCAATTAACAACCTAGCTGGAACTAGCTTAACTATAGTCATTATAGCGCACAGGTTAAAAACGCTAGAAAGATGTGATCGAATTATCGACTTAGGTTCAGTCCAAAAAGAGAAAAAAATCATCCCCAAACCGAACGAACTGCTTAAAAATAGTACGCCTTCAAGCAAAAATGATCCCAATAACCCCGTCTCAGAAAACGCCAAAACTATTTTAATATATTATGAAAAGAACAGCACCAATGCTCCGCGAGTGCACAAGCAGCTTGATGCTCTTCTTCCCAACTATAAAGTAATTCTTGTCACTAAAAAATTTGAGCCCAATATCCAGTTTCCTTCTAACTTAGAAATAGTTCTTCTTCCAAAATCAAACGAATTCTTTCCTTCTTTAACCAAACTTCCTTTTAAAGAAAGATTAGTAGATCAAACAAAACGACTTCTTTCAGGCGATTTTTTAAAGCATCCACTAGAAAGAAATCTATGGAACAATCAACTCAGAACTAAAATAAAATTTCTATCTAATTTTAACTTTGATTGTATCATTGCTCATCACCCAACTTCCCTGGTTTTAGCTTCTGAATTATCTAAAGCTAAACGTATTCCTTTTATTTTCAATGCACATGAATATTATCCACGACAATTCGAACATAAGGAGGATTGGGTTAAGAATGAAAAGCCTGAGTTGGACTACATCATGAAAAAATATCTGCCCAAAGCATCTACCACCTTGTGTGTTGGTCAAATAATAGGGGAAACGTACATCAAGGAATTCAAAATAAATGACTACGTGTTTATCCCAAATGATAAGCCCTACTTTAAATTTTCACCAAAAAAGACAGGAAACCCGATAAGAATAATACATCATGGCGGAGCTATTCGGGGCAGGTCAATTCATAAAACCATTGAAATGATGGCTATTTTACCAGAGAAAGAATACGAGTTACACTTAATGCTAATGCCCATAGACAAAGAGTACCTCCAAGAATTAGTTCTTTTATCTGAGAAATTTAACAATGTGTTTTTTCACAAACCAGTTAACTTTGAAAACATAATTCCATTTCTATCCACCTTTGATATTGGACTTTACCTCCTGCCACCCTCCAATTTCAATAATCTAAATTGCCTTCCCAACAAAATTTACGAATTTATACAGGCTAGACTATGTATCATTACTTCTCCTAATCCAGAAATGTCAACACTTATAAAACAAAATGGGCTGGGGCTGTGCTCAGAAGATTATACTGTTAAAAGTATGGCCGAAACAATCCAATCTGTTTCCTCTCAGCAAATAGATAATTTCAAACAGCACGTCGACGCAAAAGCAAAAGAATTGTCATCAGAAAACACAGAAAAATTAATCAGAAAGACAGTTTCCTTAATAGTTTAAAAATTATACTAAGTGAAATGGTCATGAATTTTCATTAAATTTGAATGTAACCTATTTAAGTTCCGGAAATGATAAAATTAACTACAATGACCTTTTTGTTGTTTTTGGGTCTATCTCTCTTCTCACAAAGCAACGATATAGACGGAAGTTCTATAATCGTTTTACCTGTTTATGAATCCCCTTCAAATTTAGCAGGAAGCATCGGTGGATTTACATCAACTCTAACTGCAACCTGTTCCGCAGTCGCTGATGATGATGGGTTTCTTCAATTCACTGCGGTAACACAAGGCGCTCAGTTTGTTTTGAACTCAACTTCATTTGATGGTGTGCTAGAACTTTTAGACGACACCTATACTTCTTTGACTTGTACAAATACGTCACCAGGAATTGGTGAAGAAATCATATGGTATACCGCTTTGGTTCCAGGAGACTCCTACTATTTACGAATTCACTCTGCGGATGGCATAACCAATACAGGCGCATTCAATTTACAATACTCAAGCTTACCTGAAAAGGTACTCGCTGCGGCGTTTTGGACAACTAATGTGAACGGGAACAGTTATCGATTAACGGATTACATCAGAAGAATAATTGGTTCTCCAGTCGAAGAGTCTCGTTGGAAATTTAGAAATACAACTACCAATGAGACTTACATTTACGTTATTGTCGGTAATTTCTATCAAGTGAGTCTTAGTGATGCAGAAGACGAAGCAGGAACTCTTGCAAGTTCTTTCTTTTGTTATGGAAGTACCTATGAAGTCTCTATCGAATCTGTCGTAAATGGCTTGGGATGTGGTTACGGTCAAGGTTATGAAATCGTTTTTGAAGAAGAGCCCACCACCGTGTTATCAGGAAGTTACATTAGCGCCTTTTTAAATCCTGGAGCTGATTTTATTACAGCCGCTAACACACACAACGATCAAGTCATGGACTGGGAGTTTTCTGAATTCGGAGTGCTCCTTGAAACTATCCAAACCGACCAAGGCCTGAATAGGCTATACCTCAACACCTCAAACCAGCTCGTTTTTAATAGAGCGTACACCGTGCGGATTAGAGTAACTTCATGCGGGGTAACTGGACCATGGTCTGAATATTATCAATTTTTCACCTCCGATATTCCCTATGTCTCATTGATCTCAGGTACTTGTAACAGCACAATCAACAACGGTTCTTCAGTAAATTGCGGTTCCTTAAACTTAGCTACTGGTTACTTCTGGCAATTGGCTCCAATCATACTAGACGACCCAACCTTCACCCCCATTGGGCCTGCTATTGTATTAGAATCTACAGTTAGCGCTGTAGTTCTTAACGGCCTCGAACCTAACACCGCATACCGCATCGCAGTGAAACCTGTATTTGCTAATGGCGCTCAGCTTGGTGAATATGGAGCATTCTGCCAAATTGGAACTTCTGGCTCTGGTGTAGGATTACTAATAGAGGATAATTCAGATGAAAGTACAAATATTCAGATTTCAACGCTGCACGATAATATTAAAGTGTATCCTAACCCTGTGACAGAAGGAACATTATTCATAGACATCTTAAGCAAGGAGCTCGATTATTCACTATTAATTTACAACTCTTATGGAGAGCTCAACTATAAAGATGTGATTAGAAAATCATCTTCTCTAGACCTTTCTTTATTTAAAAAAGGAAGTTATATAGTGAAAGTTATTTCAGAGAATTCTATATTCCATGAAAGAATACTAATCAGATAGACTTCAGCCACATTGAATAAAATCTTATTAGTATGTTATAGCTTCCCTCCTAACCCTGGAATAGGTGGTAGAAGATGGGCCAAATTTGCCAAGTACCTGGTTAAATCAGGCCATTACGTAGAGGTTATTAATGCGAAGCTTACTACTAAAAAATTAAGCATATGGAATAAAGACGCACAACTCTTGCATGAAAAAAATCATGTCCATTCTATACCTACCGGCTATCCCGAGATAATTAAGAAAATCCCAAAAACATTTTTTCAAAAAATTCAATACAAACTTTCTCTTGAATACTTAAAACTAAACGTGAAGGGGAACCTATATGACAAAAGCAGTTTATGGCATCTAAATTTGATCCCTTTTATTCAAAAAAAATTAAATGAAGGTTTTGATACTATAATTTGTACCGCAGCTCCTTTTCATTACCTCAGTGAGGTAGCTCAGCTAAAAATAAAGTTTCCAAGTGTGAATTTTATCGCAGACTTCAGAGATCCTTGGGCCAACAACAGAATTTCTTATGGAATTTCTGACTTAAACCAGAAAAGACGACTTGAAGAAAAGCATCTAGAATCTTCTGTTTTTGAAAGTTTCGATTATCTGGTCTGCGTTGATGCTATTCACAAAACATATATCAAGAGCTTAAATATAACCACAGATAAAATTAAGATTATACCTAATGGCTTTGACCCTGAAGATTTCTCTAATAGTGAAGCCAAAAGAAGGCAAGACAACAGAATAAATTTAGTCTTTACTGGTTCTCTGTATTCTAAAGCTCTATCTCATTTAGATGCTTTGTATAAGGTGTTATTGGAGAATGAAGAGCTCAAACAGGAATTCGTGTTTAACTTTTACGGATCAATACCCAAAGAAGCTCAATACTTGTTTGAGAACGACGCCCTCCAATCAACTTTAATTTTTCATGGGAAATTACCTTTAAGAGAAGTAGGAGAGAAAATTGTCACAAGTAACTTAGCCATGCTTTTCCTTACGGATGAACTAAACTACGCCAAAAGCACAAAATTCTATGAGTACATATACTTGCGAAAGAAAATCGCCGTGTTTTCTAAGTATGGTGCTATAAATAAATATGTCATCAATAACGAAATAGGGTATAGCATAGAGCCACAGAACATTACGGAGTCCTTGACTGAAATAAAAAAAGACTTTTACAAAAATAATCTCAATGTCCCTCATGATTATTCAATAGAAAAATATTCTATCCAAACCCTTTTGAATAATTTAACCAATCTATTAAATTGATACCTTTTCACGTCTATGATCACATCACAACCCTACACTTAAAATGCGCTCGAATCTCGATCTACTAGTCTCCATTATTATTCCTTGCTATAATTCTGAACTTTTCATAATCGAGTGTCTTGAATCATGCCAAATGCAGACATATAGGCAAATAGAAATTATAGTAATTGATGACGGTAGTACTGACAAGTCAACAGAAATAGTTAATCAGTTTATAGTCAGTAATTCAGATCTTAATTGTCGCCTTTTTTCAAAAGAGAATAACGGAGCTTCCTCCGCCAGGAATAAAGGAATAAAAGAATCAAACGGAACTTTCATTCAATTTCTAGATGCAGATGATATCCTATTTAAGGATAAAATCCAATCTCAAGTAGACCTCATCAATGAAAATAAAACCTGCCAACTAATAGTAGGCAGTTACGAAACTGTCAATTTAAAAAGCTCGAAGACGAGAAAAAGAAACTATTCCGATAATTCTGATTCACTTTGGATTGGACTATATAGAAGCGACCTAGGAAACACCTGTAGCAACCTATTCAATGCCTCATTATTTAAAGAGCAGGGTCTTTCTTGGGATGAGAACTTGCCCAGCTCTCAGGAATACAATCTACTATTTGACATCTTAAAAATAACAGAACAGATTATTTTTGATCCTCAAATAAATACCAGAATAATAAGAAGGGATAATAATTCCATAAGCACTAATGAACAAAACAATCTAGCAAGAAGATTCGATCTTAGAGTAAGAATAAAGGAGTATTTGCTCGTAAATGAAGCCCTTACTTTTATTAATAATCAAAATAAAATCGATCAGTATTTATTTGGCTTAATTAGACAAACAGCCAAGTTTAATCTTTCCAAGGCAAATCGAGATTTAACTCGCCACCTAAAGAAAGATTTTTTTCCAGAAAACACAGAAGTCAATACGCGAGGTTATCTCCTAGCTTATAACATACTTGGCTTTAGAGGGGCCGAGAGACTAAAAAAGTTAATGAAAAGATAACAAAATTCATGGCACTAAAAAAGACTCCTATTTCCATCATCATACTGCTGAAAGTAATTGTCATTGGCATTCTAGCTGCTTCAGTTTATACGCAGACAGACGATACTTCAATCATTGATGAATTTAAAAGTAATGATTATAGCGAGTTGCTGGCACCAGTAGACAATCTGATTGAGCACGGAACCTATGCTAAATCCTCCGATATTCATCATCCATACGTTGGCAGACTCCCAGGATATATGTTTCCCTATGTTATTTTTAGAGCATTCTTCTCCCAAAAATCAGCTGTATTTCTACTCTTGCTCTTTCAATTTCTACTGGCCTTATCCTCCGGTTATGCCTTATACCTTCTCTTGAGAGAAAGTGTTAAAGCATCTATTCCTCTTTCATATTTAGGAATAATTATATACACCTTTTTCAACTACTCTATAGCTTGGGAATTAAGGACTTACCCTGAAAGCATAGCTCTTTCATGTTTTATAATTGGTACCTTTTACTTACTCAAAAGTCTAACCAATCAGAATAAAAAATTATTACTTCTTTCAGGCTTCTTCTTTGCCTGGATGTTTTTTCTCCGAGGGTTTTTACTGCTTTACTTTTTACCGATTTCAGTAATTTTATTTATGCCTCTCTTGCGGTCTAAAAACCTCAAGCTAATTTCAATTAGATTCCTGCTCTTTTTTATACCCATACTGGTTATGGAAACCTCTTGGATATCCAGGAACTACTATAACACAGGAGAGTTCATACCGCTTCAAGATAACTTGTCTTATTCTTTCTCAGAAGAGTCACTGACAGAAGAATACCCTTTCAACTCTCCATACAAACCCACCGTTCTAATTTTAAGAGAATTAATAGCCGAATGGGGGGGCGATAATGTTCACTTTTATCCGAATTCGGAGATGGGATACTTTCTTTCTAATGATAATTTGAAAATTGAAAATCATTTTCCAGATTACATTTTTAATGACTCATTTACATCCAAAGATATTCTCGAGATTAATGAGCGCTGCAAAGCCTCATTTAAATCTAACCTTTCTCTGACCGAAAGAATCAAACATGAAACGCAACTATGGGAAACAATCTCTGAAAAATCTAATTTATTCAAAACATCTCATGGCTCTATGCTCTTTATTTCCTCTTTTAATAAATTTAAAAATTTAGTTTTCCGAAACGTCACTTCTGATTGGCCAGGGAAATCTTTTAGTGAAAGTTCTTTGATTTACAAAATCTATAAATTGCTAATTCTGAGCTGTTACTTCACACCTCTTCTGCTCTCAGTCATTAGTTTAATTTTCTTTCTATTCAAACCAAAAAGATTAAATACAGTTACTATCTTCCTCTTTATGTGTCTATCAATACTCTGTCTTACCTTTATGTTTTTAATTAATGTATCTGAATTTAAGTATTTTATGACTGGGTGGGTTTCCTCTCTTATAATCTCTATTTCATTCCTGCAAATAACTCTTGGGAAAGTCCAGCTCCCCGAAGATATTTCCTAATCAGAAAGAAAAAAAGGAGATATTTCATGTATATTTGACTCAAACATCGCTTTTTCCGAATTCCCCAAATCAATGCAAAGCGATAGGATGAGAATAAACACTAATCCCATTTTATATATACCTTGAGAAGAAGCATTAATATCAATAACCAAAATGATTAGAGTTTCTATAGTTGGTTATGGATACTGGGGGGGAAACCTAGTCCGTAACTTTAATTACCTCAGCACATGTGAATTAATCTCTGTCTGTGAGCAGAATGAAGAAAACGCCAAAAAATGTACTGCCTTATATCCTCAGATAAAAATAGAAAAAGACTTCGAAACTGTTCTAGCTTCTGATGTTGAAGCTGTAGTCATAGCTACTCCTGTAAACACGCATTTTTTCCTCGCTAAAAAAGCTCTTTTAGCCAACAAGCATGTTCTCGTAGAAAAGCCTATGACAGATAGCTTTGCTCAAGCAAAGGAATTAGTTGAACTAGCTAAATCTAAAGGCCTTTCCTTAATGGTAGACCATACGTTTCTCTATACGGGAGCAGTTCGTTACCTCAAAGAAAGGGTAGACAATAATGATTTCGGAGACATCACTTACATCGACTCTACTAGAATAAATTTAGGGCTATTTCAGCATGACGTGAATGTCCTCTGGGATCTAGCGCCTCATGATATTTCTATCTGCCGGTATATCTTAAACGAAAGACCTACTTCCATTCAAGCTACTGGACTTTCTCACACTGACAATGACATTGAAAATATTGCATTTCTTACCTTGAAGTATGGAAATGAAAGAATAGTGCATTTCAACTGCTCTTGGGTTTCTCCAGTTAAAATAAGGCAAATGCTCATTGGCGGGAATAAGAAAATGGCGGTTTACAATGACATGGAACCGACTGAAAAAATCAAAATTTACGACACTAGTTTCGAGGTGAGGTCCGATAAAGAGAAAAATGAATTTAATGCAGATTATAGGGTAGGTGATATTTATGTTCCTAAAATACCTATCACAGAAGCGCTATTTATGATGGCAAAAGACTTTATTAATTCTATAGCGCATGGAACAGAACCTGACTCGAATGCTCAGCTGGGATTAGAGGTAGTGGAAATTCTAGAAAAAGCCCAAATATCCATTAAGAATAAAGGTGAAGAAATTAGTATGTAAGATGAAAACAATAACAGAGGACAGCCCAAAAAAAAGTTTAACTAACGTTACTGTCGGAGAGGATGTTAAAATATTCAACTTTGTTAATGCCTACGGCTGTTCTATAGGAGACAGAACTAAGGTTGGAGCTTTTGTAGAAATTCAAAAAGGAGCTGAGGTAGGAAAAGACTGTAAAATATCAAGTCATACTTTTATTTGCGAAGGTGTGAAAATTGGGGACGGAGTTTTCATTGGTCATAATGTCTCATTTATAAACGACATGTTCCCAAAAGCTATTAATGAGGAGGGCTCTATGCAAACAGATGAAGACTGGGAATTAGTTAAAACAGAAATTAAAGACCATGCATCTATAGGAACAAGCGTTACTATACTAGGAGGTCTTACCATAGGATTTAACGCCCTAATAGGAGCAGGATCAGTCGTTACCAAAAATATCCCGGACAATGCAGTGGCCGCAGGAAACCCAGCAAAAATAATTCGATTTTTAAAATAAATACAATGAAAATTCCTTGTCTTGATCTGAAGGGTCAGCATCAACAAATAAAAAATGAGGTTTTTGAACAATTTGAAAAGGTTTATGAAAACACAGCTTTTTCAGGAGGCCCTTTTGTAGAAAATTTTGAAAATGCCTTTGCTGAATATTGTGAGGTACCTCATGCCATAGCAGTAAACAACGGTACCAATGCCCTGCACTTAGCTTTATTAGCCCTTGGCATAGGAAAAGGAGATGAAGTAATTATACCCGCCAACACTTTTATAGCCACAGCATGGGCTGTTTCATATGTTGGAGCTAAACTAGTTTTTGCCGAGTGTACTACAGACACTTGGGAGTTAGATATAAACCATGCAGAATCACTCATAACTTCTAACACCAAGGCTATCATAGGGGTTCACCTATACGGACAACCTTGTGACATAGAAGGAACTCAGGCATTAGCTAAGAGACATAATCTTTACTTCATAGAAGATGCTGCTCAAGCACAAGGAGCAGAATACAAAGGAAAAAGAGTTGGTTCATTCGGAGATGTTGCCTGTTTCAGTTTTTACCCTGGTAAAAATTTAGGAGCTTGTGGTGAAGGAGGAGCTTGTACGTCCCATAGTGAAGCGTTAACTAAAAAAATAAAAAGGTTAAGAAACCACGGATGTGATGTAAGATATCATCATGAAGTTATAGGTTACAACATGAGGATGGGAGGACTTGAAGGCGCTTCCTTAGGTGTTAAGATTAAATACTTAACTTCATGGAATAATAAGAGAAGGGCTATTGCAAAGCGATATCTGAATGAAATTAAAAATGATAAAATCCAAATGCAGTCTCAACCAGAAGAAACAAATTCGGTGTTTCACCTTTTCGTAGTTCTTACTGAAGATAGAGATGACTTCATGAGCTATTTGAATAAAAAGGATATTTATCCTGGGTTACATTATCCAATCGCTTGTCATCTGCAAAATGCCTACAAACATTTAGGACATAACGCAGGGGATATACCTGTGGCAGAGAACCAAGCGTCTAAATGTATCAGCCTGCCTATGTATGCTGAGCTAACCGATGAAATGGTGAGTACTGTTATTAAAGCGGTAAATGACTATTAAGAAACAGCTAATATTATTCCCATGCAATGGAAATGCCATTGAAGCTCTTGACTGTATCGATTACTCAAAGTTCGATGTCATTGGTTTTGTGGATGATTCTGCTGAAAAAATAGGTACTCATCAAAACGGAGTAACCGTTTTCGACAGAAGTTTATTCTCTAAGAATCCAAATGCTCAAGTATTAGCCGTTCCAGGAAGTCCGGTTTCTTTTCAAGATAGAGACAAAATTATAGAAGGCCTTCAGCTTAATCCTAATCGATTTGTGAATGTAATACACCCTTCAGCCCATATTTCTTCATTCGCCACAATGGGTAAAAATTGTTTATTGATGGAGGGAGTAGTGCTAAAAGCTGGCGCCTCTATTGGTAATAGTGTCTGCATGCTCCCCTACTCGGTTCTTCATCACGACTCTAGGATAGATGACTACTCCTTAATAGGCAGTTCAGTAGTGATCGCAGGCTATGTTAAAATTAAAGAAAAGTGCTACATTGGCAGTGGCTCTAAAATAAAAAATAACACTGAAATCGGACACGAGTGTCTGGTCGGCATGGGAAGTAATGTATTACAAAGTCTGTCCCCTAAAGAAGTTTATTATGGAAACCCCGCAAAACAGAAATCGATTTGAGCCTTGAAGTCTCCATACTTATCCCTTTTCTGAACGAATCAGAAAATATTTCTGACCTTGTTTCAAGTCTAAACGATTTTTGTTCTCGTCAAGAGGAAAGCTATGAAGTGATTTTCATCGATGATGGCAGTACAGATGACTCCTGTGAAAAGTTAAAAAACGCGCCTATCCATGGATTCTCTTGTTCACTGATACAGCTTTCTCAAAACTATGGTTCTCATGCCGCTTTAAGAGCCGGAATAACCAAAGCGAAAGGGAAATACATAAGTTTCGCTTATGCTGATTTACAAGATCCTTTAACCCTTCAGAAAAAGATGTATGACAAAGCAAAATCAAGCAGTTCTAACATCATCTGGGCCACAAGAAAAGACTCAAAAAGTGGCGCATTAGAAAAGCTATTCTCACAATTTTATGCTTCTATGATGAAGAAGCACGTGAAAAGTACGTTTCCTAAAAAGGGGTTTGACATCGTTATGTTTGACGCTAAGATTCAACAGCAACTAAATACAAATATCGAAGCCAATTCCTCCATATTTCTTCAAATCCTGACTTTAGGGTTTAAGCAAGACAGCATAGAATATGATAAGTATGAGAGACAGAAAGGAAAATCTAAGTGGACACTTCAAGCAAAAATCAAACTATTTATAGACTCCTTTGTTGCTTTTTCTTACTTCCCTATTCGTTTAGTGACTGTGCTGGGAATACTGTTTTCAAGTTTAGGTTTCTTATGGACTATATACATTATCTCAAGAAAGCTTCTTTTAAATGACTTAGAGCCTGGATGGCCTGCAATTATTTCGATACTCATGATAGGTTTCGGAGTAACTAATATCGGCCTAGGAATTATAGCTGAGTACCTCTGGAGAACACTAGATGCCTCTAGAAAAAGACCTGTCTTCGTGATAGATGAATTAATAAAAATAAAATGAAAATACTCGTGACCGGTGCAGCTGGTTTTATAGGCTCTCATTTGACTGACTCACTTCTTAAAAAGGGGCATCACGTAACAGGGTTTGATAATCTTGTAAATGGAAAGCTTAGAAATCTAGAAGATGCTGAAAGAAATGAAAATTTCACTTTTATCAAAGGAGATATTCTTTCAAGCGAAGATTTAGAAGATGCTTTCAAGGATATAGAAATAGTATATCATTTAGCTTGCCTCGGCGTAAGACACAGCATTCATTCTCCTTTTGAGAATCACCAAGTAAACGCCGAAGGCTCTTTAAATGTTTTAGAAAAAGCTAGAGAAAACAACATTAACTGGTTCTATTATATCTCTACTAGTGAGATTTACGGAAAGACGATCTCCTTCCCCATTAATGAAAACGATCCTGCATGTCCATTAACAGTATATGGAGCCAGCAAATTGGCAGGTGAACATTATACAAATTCTTATAATGAGTGTTATGATTTAAATACTACTGTTCTCAGAGTTTTTAATAATTACGGTCCTAGAGCTCATTATGAAGGAGATGCTGGTGAAATAATTCCGCGCTCTATAGTTCGCGCTTTATATGGAGAAAATCCTATTATTTTCGGTGATGGATCTGTCACTAGAGATTTTTTCTATGTGAAAGACACCGCTGACTTATTAGTCACACTGCTAGGACAAAATCACTTATTAGGAGAGACTATTAACGTAGGTACAGGGGTAGAAATTACCATGAAATGTCTATTAGAGACTATAGCTGAAAAAATGACTAAATACAACGTGAAGGTTGATTATATGGACCCTAGACCTGCTGATGTCCCCCGATTATGGGTGGATAACTCTAAGCTGAAAAGCTTACTGAAAATAAATGAGGGTAAAAATTTCGATGAAGGAATATCAGATACTATTTCTTACTACGAAGAACTGAGCACTCAGAAAAGTCTAATAGAGGAGATACAAGTATTAAATTGGAAGAAAACTAAGAATGAGAAAAATACCCATAGCCAAACCTCTACTCGGTGAGCTAGAGGCAAAAGCTGCTCATGATGTCATTCTTACAGGATGGGTGACTCAAGGCCCAAAAGTCCAAGAATTTGAAAAAGATTTCTGTGAATATACAGGGGCTAAATATGCCGTAGCTGTAAGTAATTGTACTACCGGTCTGCACTTGAGTCTTCTCGTGGCAGGAATATCCTGTGGTGACGAAGTGATTTGTCCTTCTATGTCATACATAGCTACAGCCAATTGTATTCGATATACTGGAGCTGAACCTGTTTTTGCTGAAGTAGGAAATGACTTTAATATCGATATCGAAGATGTTCGAAAAAAAATCACCTCAAAAACAAAAGCGATTCTAATCGTTCATCAGATTGGAAATCCTGCAGATATAGCGGCTTATCAAGAACTTTGCAACGCTCACAACTTAAAGCTTATAGAAGATGGGGCATGTGCAATAGGATCAGAATATAAGGGCAAAAAAATAGGTTCACACTCCGAATTAGTCTGCTTCTCTTTTCATCCCAGAAAAGTAATTACCACAGGTGATGGAGGGATGATTACCACTAACAATAAAAGTTATTATACACGGTTAAAACACTTAAGACAGCATGGAATGTCTATAAATGACCAAGTTCGTCATACTTCTAAAACTGTAATTATAGAAGAGTATTTGGAGTTAGGATATAACTACAGAATGACAGACATACAAGCTGCAGTTGGTATAGAACAGCTGAAAAGACTAAAAGATATAATTCGAGAAAGAAGAAGAATAGCTGAGATGTATAACGAAGCTTTTAAAAATTCAGACTCAGTAGAAATACTAGACGAAGGTGACAAAAAATACAATTATCAATCTTACTCTCTTCTGCTCACCGCTAAATGTCCTATTTCTCGGAATGGTTTAATGCAAGAGCTATTAGATATGGGAATCTCTACTAGAAGAGGCATAATGACTGCGCACAGAGAAAAAGCATATAACGCTAAAACGTATTCGCTTCCTCAATCGGAATTTTATTCGGACCATTCTATTCTTCTTCCCTTATACATCCCCATGGATGATGCAGATATAGCATCTGTGATTCAATCAGTAAAACAATTCATTTAAACTCTCTCCATATGAACGAGTTAGTGAGTGTTATTATTCCTGTCTTTAATAAAGCGGCTTTCTTAGATGAAACGCTCACTTCTGTATGCGGTCAAACCTATACTTCGTTAGAAATCATTCTAATTGATGATGCCTCAAATGACGGTTCTCTGAGCATACTAGAAAAATGGAAAGCTGTGGATTCCAGAATAAAACTTATCCTAAATACTGAGAATTTAGGAGGAAATAAAAGCAGAAACTTTGGGATTAATCTGGCCACAGGAAAGTACACTTTATTGTTTGATGCAGATGATCTCCTCTCTGCTTCATGTATCGAGAATAGAGTGAATCAATTCGAAGAAAACTCTGATGTCGTGATTTCTTCTATGGGTGTATTCAATGTTTCTATAGGAGACGTTAGCTCAAAACTAGATTGGATTCCAGATGAAAACAATGCCCTCATAAGATTTTTAAGACATGAGCTGCCTTGGACTATTATGCAGCCCTTATGGAAAACTAAAATTCTGAAAACCCATAAAGGTTTTGACGAGAGTTTTAAACGACTCCAAGACATAGAACTTCATACTAGAATTTTATCTTCTGGGATTTCTGTTAAAATAAATTCAGACCAGAAACCGGACTGTTTTTATAGGATTCTTGAAGGAAGACATTCTATGGATAAATTAGAATTCTATACCCGATGGGTTCAAAGTGCAGCTGAGTATTTTAATAAGTTTAAGCACTTACCAGCTATTAACGCAAAGAAAGAACTCTCAGGTACACTAATAGAGACAGCTAGCCAACTTTTAATGGCTCAAAAAAATGGCCAACTCTCTCCATTGAAAACTAAAGAATTATTCAAAGCCTTAATGGGGAGTACTTCTAACTCGTTTTCTACTCAACTAGTCCGAATTTACTTTTCTGTCCAAAATTATATTCCTATTAGAATTAAAGGCCTGAAAAAACTGATGCACCTGCTAGCGCATGGCAGATGATTTATAAACACTCGGTGGCCATATACATAATGGTTATTGGTTACTTTTGAGGAAAGATAATTTCTATTGAAACTAGCTCTCTTAACTGACGGAATTGCGCCTTATGTAATGGGTGGAATGCAAACACATTCTGCCAATTTGGCTAAATACCTCACATTAGCTGGAATCGAAGTTTCACTCGTGCACTGTGTTCACCATGGTGAAAGCCCTCCGAGTTCAAAAGAAGTAAACGAAGTACTTTTTGGACCCCATGTTGATATTGAATTAAAAGAAGTGATCTGTTTAGAGTTTCCAAAAAACAGCAAGATTCCTGGGCACTATATAAGACGATCTTACACCTATTCTAAGATGGTGACCGCTGCCTTAGATTATTCCAAAATTGACTTTATCTACGCGAAAGGATTTACTGCATGGGACATCTTAAAAGGAAAAAAAAGCGGAGCCACATATCCTCCGGTAGGAGTAAAGTTTCATGGATATGAAATGTTTCAGATATTGCCCTCATTTAAGCAGAAAGCTGATGGAGTATTACTCCGACCTCCTACAAAATGGAATAATTTAAATGCTGACTATGTGTTTTCTTATGGAGGAAAGATTAGTAAGTTAATCATGGAATTAGGAGTCTCTGAAGAGAATATCCTAGAGTTCACCTCTGGAATAGACTCCTCCATAATTAAGAAGGAGAGAATGCCAGCTTATAAAGCACCCGTAAAATTTGTATTTGTAGGTAGGTCAGAAATAAGAAAAGGAGTAAAAGAAATAGAAGAATCAATTCAGCTCTTACTAGAAACCGGTGAAAATTTTGAAGTCCACTTTGTAGGTCCGATAGAACCCTTTATAAAACATGATGCTGTTATTTTTCATGGAAGTAAAAGCTCCTTAAATGAGATAACCTCTATAATGGATAAAATGGACGTCATCCTCTGCCCTAGCCACTCTGAGGGAATGCCGAATGTAATAATAGAGGGAATGGCTCGTGAACTAGCTGTCTTAACCACAAAAGTAGGCGCCATAGAAGTGATAGTTAATGAAGAAAATGGTGTTTTCTGTTTACCCGGAAATGTACACAGCCTGCATAAGGCCATGCTCCAATTCATTCTCATGGATGAAGGATCTCTGAAAAACCTAAAAATAAAAAGTAAAAAAATAGTTGCTGAAAAATTAGCTTGGGAGAAAGTAGCAGAGAGTTTAAGTAAAAAACTAATTACCATTAAGCCTTGAGTTCTAAATCTGCAAATAGCATCTACTTCCCCAGTCTAAATGCACTGCGCTTTATGGCTGCTATTTTAGTGGTTATCACACATATAGAGCTAATCAAGCATCACCTAAAATACGGCCGTCATTTTTGGTCGTTTTATCAGGGTTCAGGATGGGAGACCCCTATAGGTTCAGTAATAAACAACAAAGCCCACTGGATTTCTCCATTTATAGCTGCCGCCGGTCCTCTTGGCGTGGTTTTTTTCTTTGTACTGAGTGGGTTTCTAATCTCCTACTTACTGCTCGCAGAAAAGGAAAAAACAGGAAGCATAAGTCTTAAATCGTTCTACATGAGAAGAATTTTAAGAATTTGGCCGTTGTATTTTCTTATTCTATTGCTTGGTTTTTTCATACTACCCAACTTCGGATTTTTTTATATTCCATTTCAATCAGAAAGCCTTTCAAATCACTTTTGGCCTAATTTACTGCTGTATATTTTCCTAGTTCCCAATCTAGCTCAGGCAATGTATTTACCCGTTCCACACATTGGACAATCTTGGTCCATTGGTGTCGAAGAACAATTCTATATTCTTTGGCCTCTTCTATTTAAACTCAGGAAGAATATCCTCAACACGATGATTTATGCCTTTCTGTTCTTCGTCTTAATTAAGGTTCTCTTTCTTTCTGTGGATTTAGACATTCTCTCTAACTCTACTGAAGAAGCCGTGAAACAGTTTCTAGCCGCTACTAAGGTGGAGTGCATGGCACTGGGAGCTTTAGCTGCCTATGCACTATTCAAAAGGAAGACTAAAATTCTTAAGCTCATTTATTCTGATTTAGTCTTTTTCAGCGGGCTTATCTCGATTCCTATGCTCATCTATTTTACACCTGCTTTTGTTCAGGATGCTCAGCACCTTATTATGTCTATTTCCTTCATGATCATTATACTAAATCTCTCTACAAATAAAAAATACTCTCGATTTCTGGAGAAAAAAGTTTTTTCATTCTTAGGCAAAATTTCTTATGGAATATACATGTACCATTTCGTAATCTGTACCGTGGTCATTAAAAGTTTTCTAATTTTAAACATCCCATACAACTCATGGAGCCAAGCGCTAATTTATTTGTTGGTCATTAGTCTCACTGTATTAATTTCATGGCTATCTTATGACTACTTGGAGAAAGGGTTTCTCAGGTTAAAAACTACATATCAAAAAGTTAAAAGCACGAGCTAATAAAAGCTTTACCGGTATGACTAAACTTCAAAAACCAATATTATCTGAACGAGTAATTAACTTTCTACTCGTGATTTCTATATTCTTTAATTCTTATGTAATAACAAAATCTCCCGCGGAAATATATTTTAGCTATATCCCTATAGCTCTCCTACTTCCAGTTTTTCTTATGAAGTATGGTGTATCTAGAATCATTTTTAAAATCTTTTTACCCCTGTTCTTTATGGGAGTAATTTACATTCAGCTGGGAGAGAATACATGGGGCCAATTTCTTAAGATAAGTATCGGATTTTTTACCTCTGTTCTCTTCTTTCAGCTCATTATAGAGCACTATAAATTTAACTTAGAAAGGCTTTTTAAAATTTACATGTATGCGTGTTATATATTTGCTATCATAGGAGTAGTGCAGCTTATAGCGTTCCATCTCGGAATAGTCCCTCTGTATAGATTTAACTGGATACTAAATAAATGGGCCCTCTCTCGAGGCGGTTTAGGACTTAGAATAAATAGTATTTTTTCGGAGCCCTCTTATGTAGCAGCCAGTGTAGCTCCAGCTATGTTTGTATCGTTGTACAACATCACTAATAACTCTTCACTATTCCTAACTAAGAAAAAAAGCATCGTAATAGTTCTACTGTACTTCTTGTCATTTTCATCTCTTGGAATACTCGCTTTCGTTGTAGCCTTAATTTTTCTACTTGTTAGAAGGGGATTTATAACCGCAGCTGTTTTTGTCGGGCCAGTGACGGTATTAGTTTTTTTCATAGCGTATCAAACTATTGGTGAGTTTAAAGAAAGAGTAGATGGAACTGTCGAGATTTTTTCTAGTCAAAATATTTATAGTTATGACATTCACGGTTCAAGTTTTGTCCTCTATAATAATTATCACGTGGCCACTACCAATTTCTTAAAAAATCCTCTATTCGGATCTGGCTTAGGCTCTCACGTCATAGCCTTTGATAAATATTCACTTACCAATCAGATTGGAGTAGTAGACATTGAGTTTAATTCTGCAGACGCCAATTCTATGTTTTTAAGACTCCTCTCAGAGACAGGGATTTTTGGAGTAGGATTTTTTATGTTCTTTCTAATTAAAAATTACACTCCCAGAAAAAGAGCCCTAAATGAAGAATATTGGCTCATCTCAGTAGGCTGCTTTATTATCATTATTGTGCATCTAGTTAGACAAGGTCACTACTTTTATAATGGGTTTCCTTTTTTCATGTGGTTATACTATTACACTTCGAAGATTTCTAAAGAAAAACTGAACTTAGCGAATGAACAATAAAAAGCCAATCGTCTTTCTCTATTCAGAATTAGCAGAATATCTATTAGCCTGTATAGCTGTATTAGCTGCTAAACATCCAAATATTCATATCATAAAGTGGCCCACTACGAGCGAAGCTCCTTTTAAGTTCCGCAAACTAGAAGGTGTAATCACATACAACCGGGAAGATTATACCCCCTCTCGGTTAATAGGGTTATTAGAAAAAATAGAGCCAGCCCTAATTATCAGCTCTGGATGGATGGATAAAGGATACATAGACTGCTGTAAGCATTTTTATGGGCGTTGCAATACAGTTTTAACATTAGACAATCACTGGCAAGGTGATCTCAAGCAAATAATAAAAACTAAGATAGCTAAGTATTACTTCAAGAAAATATTCTCGGCCGGATGGATACCCGGAAAACCACAAATAGAATTCATCCAAAAGCTCGGGTTTAAGAACTATAAATCTGGATTATACTGCGCTGATTTGAATTTATTTGAGCCATCCCCCGCGAAGAAAGTTAATAGAAAATTATTGTTTGTAGGAAGGTATATAGAATTCAAAGGAGTCCATGAACTTTGGGATGCTTTTGTTAAATTAAAATCTAATCATCACTCCAAATGGGAACTTCACTGTGCAGGAAACGGAGATTTATGGGAGAACAGAACCCTACATGAGAGTATCATTCATCATGGGTTTCTGCAACCCGCTGAACTTGCCAAATTAGCACATGAGTGCGATGCCTTGGTTTTGCCGAGCTACAAAGAGCCCTGGGGAGTTGTCGTTCATGAAATGGCTGCATCTGGATTAGTTCTCTTGTGTTCAGATAAAATAGGCGCCGCTACGTCATTTTTAGAAGAGGGTAAAAATGGCTTTACCTTTGAACATAAGAATTCAGCATCTCTCTGTCAAGTCTTCACTAAATTCACAGAATTGGAAGATTCAGAAATACTCAAAATGGGGAATCACAGTCTTAAAATGGCGCAAAAAATCACTCCTGAAAAATGGGCGCAAACAGCACTAGAATTGATCGATTAAATAATCCGCTATTCTGATTGTCTTTTTTACCTTTACAGTGTAACACATGTGCGGAATAAACGGAATATTTGGATTAGAATCTATTGAGAACCCAAAAGGTGTCATACAATCCATGAATGCTAAACTAGCCCATAGAGGACCAGATCATGACGGCATATATACCGATCCCTATGTAGCTTTAGGCCACAGAAGATTAAGCATCATAGATACTTCAGATGCTTCTAACCAACCCTACTATTCGACTGATGGAAACCTCGTTTTCATTTTCAACGGAGAAGTTTATAATTTTGAAGAGCTTAGAGAAGAAATTGGAAGCGACTATAACTTTTCCACTTCATCAGATACTGAAGTTGTTCTGGCTGCTTACGGCAAATGGGGCCTCGATTTTTTATCCAAACTTAACGGGATGTTTAGTTTGGCTATTTGGGATAAAACCAAAAAACAGCTGATCATCGCTCGAGATAGATTAGGAATAAAACCACTTTACTATTCAGAAACAGACGACTCTTTCATTTTTAGTAGTGAATTAAGATCTCTACTCGAATCTGGCCTAATTAAAAAAAAACTAGATAGAAATAACCTGGTTGAATACTTGAGGTACCAAACTGTTCATTCTCCTAGAACGCTCATAGAAAATGTTCATTCCATTCCGGCAGGTCATTATTTAGTACTAAATGACAATGAGAGAATTCTGAATAAATATTGGGAAATTTCAGAACCTAAAAGTTTCGGGAATCTGAAAGATGAAACTCAAGTAAAAACGAAAATAAAGTCTCTTCTTAAGTCTAGTGTGAATTACAGAATGAAATCTGACGTACCTTACGGTGCATTTCTTAGTGGAGGAATTGATAGCTCTGCTATAGTTGGACTTATGTCTGAAGACAATGACATGCCAGTTTCTACATTCTCTGTTGTTTTCAACGAAAGAGAGTTCTCTGAAGCGCCTTATGCAGAAATAATCGCCAAAAAATTTAAAACCAATCACCACGAAATTCTCTTAACTGCAGATGACTTCTTAAAGGAAATTCCAAATGCACTTAAATCAATGGATTTCCCCAGTGGAGACGGACCTAATACTTACTTGGTTTCTAAAGTCACTAAAGCCTCTGGTATTACCATGGCCTTATCTGGCTTAGGTGGAGATGAACTTTTTGCTGGATATCCTATTTTCAAAAGGAGTATGCAACTCAGTCAAAATATGTGGCTTAAAAGTTTTGCTGGTGTTTTTAGAAATGCCGCTGGAAGCATGTTAAAGGCTCTTAAACCAAGTGTAGCTAGTTATAAAATGGCCGATGTTTTAGGACAAGAATACATCGACTTGCCCCACTCCTATTCTGTGAACCGAAAAGTACTTTTTGACAAAGAAATAAATTCCTTGTTAACTTATTCTGAAAAGATGGTTAACCCTTTGCTATCGCACTGCAAAGCGCTAGATATTTCAGCAGATAAGAATGCCTTAGAAGTTATTAGTAAGGTTTCTATTATGGAAATCACCACATATATGCAAAACACCTTGCTTCGTGATTCTGATCAAATGAGTATGGCTCATGCACTAGAAGTAAGAGTGCCATTCTTAGACCACAGACTAGTTGAATACGCTTTATTGCTAGATGATAAAATGAAGTATCCACTCACTCCCAAACGCTTACTGGTCGAGTCATTGGGAGACCTGCTTCCGGATGAAATAGTCAATCGTCCAAAAATGGGCTTCACATTTCCATGGGAAAGTTGGATAAAAGGAGAATTAAAAGAGTATTGCGAGGCACATTTAATCAATTTAGGAAAAAGAGATAGTTTTAATTCGCAAGGCGTTTCTTCCATATGGAATCGCTTTTTGACGGGGGACAATCTGATTAGCTGGTCTCGGGTATGGCATTTAATAGTTTTAGAAAATTGGCTTGAAGCAAATGGAATCGATTCATAAGAAAAAGATTTTAATATTCATAGATTGGTATCGCCCAGCATACTTAGCAGGCGGACCTATTCAGTCCGTTTTTAATATGGTTAATGCGTTAGAAAAGGATTACTTTTTTTATATATGCACGTCTAATTCTGATATTGGCAGCGGAAATGAACTGGAAGGTATAACTCCCAACAAATGGCTGAAAAGTTCCTCTAATTCTGAAGTAATATATCTATCTGCAGAAAACAGAACTAAAAAAACTTTCCTCTCTATTTTAAAGAATAAAGAATTCGAGAGCATCTATTTTAACAGTCTATTTTCATTTAAATTCAGTCTTTTACCATTATTCCTGGCTAAAAAACTAAACATTGGATCAAAGCTGATTTTAGCTCCAAGAGGAATGTTAGGTTCAGGTTCTTTGAAATTGAAAAAAACGAAAAAGAAAAGCTTTCTTTTTGTAGCTAAAAAAATAAGATTATTCAAGGGTATTACATGGCATGTTTCTTCTGAACTAGAAAAAAAAGAAGTTATCTCCGCTTTCGGAAATACAGTTAGCATTCACATTGCTCAAAATCTTCCTAGTCAATCCGAAAATGGACATGTAAAAAGAGAAAAACGAAAAAACGAACTTGACCTGTTCTATTTTTCTCGAATTTCTGAAGTGAAAAACTTAAAACATTCATTGAGCATTTTAGACAATGATTTTCAAGGTGAAATCACCTATAACATCTATGGCCCTGTAGAAGATCAGGAGTACTGGGAGCAGTGTAAGCCTATAATCTCTCGTCTACCTAAGAATATTACTATTACTCATCATGGGAGCATCAACCCAAAAGATGTACAATCAACTTTAAATAGGCATCACTTTCTTTTCTTAACTACACAAAATGAAAACTTTGGTCACTCAATAGTAGAGTCATTTCTTTCTTCAAAACCCGTAATTATTTCTGACAGAACTCCCTGGTTAAATCTAGAAGAAAAGGAAATCGGCTGGGATATCTCTATAACAGATCTAAAAAAATTTAGGAACTCTATTAAACAATGCCTTGAAATGTCTCAAGAAGAATATGACCGATGGAGCGAAAATGCTTTTATCTTTGGAAATTCCACTTCGAAGAATAAGGAAGCTCTAGAATACACACGCTTTTTATTCTCGAACAATATTTAATATAACTATGAATAAAGAAGTTGACTTATCTACTTTTGAGAATAAAGATTTTGATTCTGGAAGTGCGTTCAAAAGGATAATTTGGTACTATGTAAACGTCCTTATTTTCAAGTCTAGTCTTATCCCGTTATATGGTCTAAAAAGAAGCTTACTCAGGATGTTCGGCGCCAAAATTAGTGCCAACGTAGTAATTAAGCCAAGTGTTAATATTAAGTATCCATGGAAATTGACCATTGGAGCTAATTCGTGGATTGGAGAGAATGTATGGATAGACAATCTTGAACTAGTTACTATTGGTGAAAATTGCTGCATTTCCCAAGGAGCAGTTTTACTCTGTGGGAATCATGATTTTTCAACTTCAACTTTTGATTTAATAGCTAAACCAATCGTTCTAGAAAATGGAGTTTGGATTGGTGCTAAATCAATAGTATCTGGAGGTGTAACTTGTTTCTCTCATAGCATTCTATCTATCCAATCTGCGGCCAGCAGAGATCTGAAGGCGTTTTGCATTTATAGAGGTAATCCTGCAGTAGAAATTAAAGAAAGAAAAATCCAGTGAAAGTATCGATAATTACTATTTGCTATAATAGCCAGGAAACTCTTGAAGATACTATTAAATCTGTTCTAGCACAGAACTATAATGATATTGAGTATATCATTATTGATGGAGCTTCAAAAGATAACACTCCGAAAATAATAGAAAAGTATAAGAGCTCTATTTCTCACGTCACATCCGAACCGGACAAAGGCATTTACGACGCGATGAATAAAGGAGTTGAAAAAGCCACTGGTGACCTTGTTGGTATTCTAAACTCTGATGACTTTTACGCCAATAATTCTGTGATTTCTAACATAGTCGTTGCTATCAATAAGAACAATTCTGATTCTATTTACGCTAACCTAGTTTATGTAGATAGGTTAAACCCGGAGAAAACAATAAGAACATGGAGGTCTGGTGAATACAAACACAACCTATTTCTAAAAGGATGGATGCCACCTCATCCGACATTCTTTGTTAAAAAATGGGTTTATGAGAAATACGGGAAATACAATACCTCATTAAAGTCTGCAGCAGATTACGAATTCATGTTGAGAGTACTCCACAAGCAAGGAATCTCTACTTCCTATTTTTCTGAAACAATAACAAAAATGAGAACTGGAGGAGAAAGCAATATAAGTCTGAAGAATAGGCTCCGAGCTAACAGAGAGGACAGAAAGGCCTGGAAATTAAATGGCCTCAAACCGAACTTATTCACGCTAATCAGAAAACCTCTGAGTAAGATGAAACAATTCTTTTAAACTATTTGACAAAAAAAAGCCAACTAAAACAGCTGGCCCTTATAATTTTAATCAATCTCTTCTTAGAACTTAGCCCTCGATCTTCTCGACCCTCTTCTCTGGGTCAACCAAGAGTACTTCGCCTTGTAGAAACTACTTGTCCCTCTTATAGCATAACTCCCTGTTACAGCCATTGTCAAATATGAATCATTATTCGTAGGGTCTCCTCTTTTATTTCTTGACTCTTCTCCTGTCCACTGATGATTCTCTATATATCCTGGAACTTCCCCAATTTCGTTTATAATGTTTGGATTGCTCTGCTGAGCTAAAGCTGCTCCGTATCTAGTTTCAATTTCAGCTATATCTCCATATTGACCGCTTACGTCATCTAAATAGTCCGTGAATGTTGTTCTCCAATTCACCTCCCAACCTAATCTAAACTGCTTATTGAATGTGAAATACATTCCTACTCCGACCGGCACAGATAGACCAATTTTCTCATATTCCGACTCTTGATTTTCAGTCCTAAAAGGTCTCAAATCGTACCAATCGCTTTTATAACTAGCCACCAGAATATTTCCATCATCATCTACTGACTCAAAAATTTGGCCTTGAGGATTATGATAAAATCCTGCCAGTCCTGCAAATACGAAAAAACGGTAATCTGGATCATAATATCCTTTGCCTCCCACATCATTATCGTAGAAAACAGTTAATTCAGCTCTACCTCCTAATTCAACTATTCTGTTTCTAAAATTTGAATTTCGCGCTCTACGGTCATTATTAGATGAATTAGCATCAAACCCCCAAATACTTATATAATCAGCATTGGCAGCTATTGCCCATCTTTTATTCATTTTTCTTCTAGCAAACACTGAATAATTCATTCGCGTGTCATCTAAATGCATATCCCAGATAAAATCTCTTCTAGTCTTCTCCTGACCTCCAATATCTCCAAGATAATTAGACCCACCTGCTTTTATTCCGATATCCCATTTATACTGGGCATCTGCAGAAATTACGGATAAAATGAGAGTGGCTAAAAGTAAAATTCTATTCATCATCTTTATTTATGTTACTAATAGAGTCAGATCGTAACATACAAATATCCTTAAATACAGTCAACTAAACAAGTTTACTCTACGTTAATTTCCGCTATAAGGTTATATACTCCCCTTTTAAAACAACACTTTTCATGATTTCACCGTCTTAGTTAGGTAAGAGTAAAAGATGTAATATCTTTGCTACGCTTAAATAAGAACAAGAAATATGCAGATTATCGCACAAATAATGAGGGTAAGTATACTGTTTTTCAGTATTATTCCGCTTACACTAAAAGGGCAAATAGCATCTGAAATAGAATGTATAGCAGTAAATGTGGACGGCTCAGTCACTATTTCTTGGGAACAATATATAGATGTAGACGGTGATTTCACTGGCTATCAGATCAACAGAAAGTTACCAGCTGACGCAGCTTTTGTCAGCACAGGCCCTTTAATAACCGGCATAGCCTCAATATCAATCACAGATAATGCCCCTGGAGTAGATGCTAACAATCAACAGTACTGTTATCAGGTTTGGGTTAATAGAGGCGGATCGGCTATCCTTGAATCTAACTCGCTTTGTACAATAAACCTTTCAGGCACATCAGATACAACACTTGGCTCAGTAGATTTAATGTGGACGGACCCCCTGCCGCCCGGGTCCTTTTTACCACCAGGAACTATTTATGAGGTTTATTATGAATTCCCAGCAGGGAATTGGATTCTTGATGGTTTTTTCGACTATGAAATCGGTTTAAATAGCTATGACCACGAGGTAAAAGTCTGCGATGATTTGGTGAACTTTAGAGTTAATTTAAAAAAGCCTACCGCGCCTTGCTCATCATCATCAAATATAACCGCACTCCAAGTAGAGGATCAATCAGACCCAGGAATCCCTCTTGTAACAACCGTAACAGTGGACTCGCTAACCGGGTTTGCTCAATTAGAATGGCTTCAACCTACCGCTACTGATCTAACTGGATATATAATATATCAATGTATTGGCAATTCTCAAATCGAATTAGAGACCATATCAAACCCTTCCGCTATTAGTTTTTTAGATGTCACTTCCTCCCCGGGAACCTCCCCTGAAAACTATTTGGTCTCGTCCTTTGACAACTGTCCAACACCTAATTTGAGCCCAACAGTACTCCCAGGTGCTGCTGCAATCTGTCCTAATGATCAATCCTCTATTTATTTAGATTATCAATGGGTAGTTTGTCAAGATTTTGTAGACCTGTCTTGGACATTACCCCCATGGGGAGAAGACGGATTAGCCTACATTGAAGTATATAGAAGAACCAATAACGGAGTAGATGAGCTCTTAGAATCTATAACTGCCGCTGAGTATGAGTTCAGAGATGAGTCAATCTCACCAAATCTAACCTACTCCTACTTTATTAAAGCATACAGCAGTGACCCAAGCGTTCAAGGATCCACTGCCCTATCAAACATTCAAACCTTAGAAGTTATCGCTCCTCCGCTTCCTACAGAATTTTCATTAGTATCTGCCTCAATTACCTCTGCGACTGAAATAGAAATAAAACTTAGTACGAATCCTACTACCACTCCTTTTAAATATGCACTGCTGCGCAAAGCCGAGAACGAGTCTTTTTATAGAGATATCGATTTCGAAATAACTCAAACTTTAACTAACCTCACCTTCTCTGATACTGATGTGGAGCCTGAAATTTACAGTTACGAATACGTAATAGCATTAATAAATGAGTGCTCCGATACATCGGCTATTTCTAATATTGGCAAAACCATTTTATTGTCTGGATTAGCCAATCCAGACAATCTAGTAAATACTATTTCTTGGTCGGGATATGAGGGCTGGACAACTGGCATAGACTCATACGAAATATACAGAACCATCGATGGAGGGGTTCCACAGTTTTTAGCCTCGAATCAGGCCAATATAAAATTTTTTGAAGATAATGTGGGAGAATTTCTGACGACTAAAGGTGAATTTTGTTACCAGATAAAAGCCATCGAAAACGCCAATCCTATCTCTAATGCTAATTCTTCATCTAATGAAGTTTGTGTTACTCAAACCCCTAAGATTTGGATTCCGAATGCCTTTTCTATTAATGGCATTAACGATGAATTCAAACCTGTTATTTCATTTGCTGATTTCACGACCTATAGAATGATTATTTATAGTCGCTGGGGGCAACAAATATTCGAATCGCGAGATATAGACTTAGGGTGGGATGGAACTAAAAACGGCAACCTCATTCCAGAAGCGAATTTCATGTATTATATAGAGATTCAAGATGGTTCAGGTAAGCTTTATGAAGAAAGAGGTTCATTAACCATGCTGATATTCAACGCGAATTAAACGGCTTTATACAACAGTTAATTAGTATATTTGCTCGAATTTATTTTTTAACGGTAAATTCAAAAAATCATGTCTTTTAACTCTAAAAGAGTCATTAAAGAGGGTCTAACTTATGATGACGTTCTTCTCGTTCCAGCTTATTCTGAAATTCTTCCTAGAGAAGTAACTCTAAAAGCTAAATTTTCCAGAAACATAGAATTAAATACCCCCGTAGTTTCTGCTGCTATGGACACCGTTACCGAAAGCCGCATGGCCATTGCTATGGCTAGACAAGGTGGTATAGGTGTTATTCATAAAAACATGAGTATAGAGCAGCAAGCAAAAGAGGTGAAAAAAGTAAAAAGGAGTGAAAACGGAATGATTCAGGACCCTGTAACTCTTCAATTACAAGGTTCAACAGTAGCAGACGCTCTAAGATTAATGGCAGAAAATAGAATAGGTGGTATTCCTGTCATAGACATAACTGGTCATTTAGTGGGAATAGTTACCAATAGAGATTTAAGATTTGAAAAGGAGTTCGGTAAGCCAATTAGGAATGTCATGACTACTGAAAATATTATAAAGGCATCCTCTGGAATTACACTTAAAGAAGCAGAACTAATACTTCAAAAGCATAAAATAGAGAAGTTGCCTGTTACAAACGAAAATAATAAACTAATAGGGCTAGTTACTTATAAGGATATTGTAAAACTAAAACAGTATCCAAATTCATGTAAAGACAAGTTTGGGAGACTTAGAGTAGCCGCCGCGATAGGCGTGACTGTTGACGCACAAGAAAGAGCCACTGCTCTAATAAAGGCGGGGGCAGATGCCATAATCATTGACACAGCTCATGGCCACTCAAAGGGAGTAATTGAATTACTGAAGAAATTAAAAAAGGCCACTCAAGAAGAGGTGGATATGGTAGTAGGAAATGTAGCTACTCCAGCTGCAGCTTTAGCACTAGTAGAAGCAGGTGCTGATGCGGTAAAAGTAGGAATCGGCCCTGGCTCTATATGTACAACAAGAGTAATAGCTGGAGTAGGAGTACCTCAGTTCTCAGCTGTGCTGGGAGTTTCTGAGGTTTTAGATGGGACAGGAATACCCGTTATAGCCGATGGGGGACTAAGGTACACTGGTGATATTGTAAAAGCATTAGCTGGAGGAGGAAATACAGTAATGGTAGGCTCTATGCTTGCTGGAGTAGAAGAGTCCCCTGGTGAAACTATAATATTTGAAGGAAGAAAATTCAAATCTTATCGAGGAATGGGATCTGTGGAAGCCATGCAGAAGGGTTCTAAGGATAGGTATTTTCAAGATGCAGAAGATGATATAAAAAAACTAGTTCCAGAAGGGATTTCTGGAAGAGTTCCTTATAAAGGAGGTGTTGGAGAAGTAATGCACCAAATTATTGGTGGATTGAGAGCAGGAATGGGGTATTGTGGTGCGGGAACACTCGAGAAGTTAAAAGAAGCCGAATTCGTTAGAATTACTAGTGCAGGCGTTAAAGAAAGTCACCCACACGATATTACTATCACCAGAGAGGCCCCTAATTATAGTATAAAATAAATGTTTAATAAGATTTGTAATTTTGCGCTAGTAAAACAAGTAATTAACTACCAATGAAAAGATTTTTCTTCACTTGCATATTCTCGATTTTTATAGGGATTATCGGACACACTCAAAACGACACTGAAGCTGTCATAATGACCTTAGAAAACGAAAATATAACACTCGGTGATTTTGAATACATTTTCAGAAAAAACAACAACGAGGAAATAACCACTCAAGCCGCCTTAGACGAATATATTCAACTTTTCGTCAATTACAAACTTAAAGTTAAGGCTGCTAAAGATGCTAAACTCGACACGAACAAAGCTTTCATAGCCGAACTCAAAGGATACAGAAAACAATTAGCCAGACCCTACCTCACAGACAGCGATTTATTAGACCAGCTTACTAAGCAGGCTTATGACCGAAAACAAACCGAAGTCAAAGCCAAACATATCCTTGTACAAGTTGTTCTAGACGCTGAGCCAGCAGACACCTTAATCGCATGGAATAAAATAAATACGTTAAGAGATAGAGTCACAAGTGGAGGAGAAGATTTCGAAACTGTAGCTAAAGGTTCTGAAGGATCAGAAGATCCTTCAGTAAAAGATAACGGGGGGGATTTAGGTTTTTTCTCCGCGTTTCAAATGGTATATCCTTTTGAAGAGGCAGCCTACAATACTGAACCAGGAAACATTTCTCAAATCTTAAGGACTCG
>CESU01003080.1_pt1 | contig 31353 bp, 26 predicted proteins | sample 531141 | NCBI WGS metagenome assembly CESU01 (sample SAMEA2621401, study PRJEB7988) | marine metagenome | isolation source: saline water (ENVO:00002010), including
CAATGGGACGTCGCGAAGGTATCTCTTTGTGGCGCTCGACAGGGCCACCCAATGGGTCTTCATTGCCATGTATCGCAACAAGACAGCCGCCAATGCCGGGCGCTTTCTAGGCGACCTGGAACGTGCATGTCCAATCCGTATCTGAACAATTTAAACCGATAATGGAAAGGCGTTCACCGACTGCCTTTTCGGTGTGCGCAGGCGCGCCGTAACACGACGGCCGGCGTTTGAAACGCTTTGCTCAACTCTCGGAATTGAACACCGGCTGACCCCACCAAGATAGGCGCAAACCAACAGCATGGTCGAGCAGATCAACGGCCGTATCGGGAGAGCGCTGCAAAGCCGCCATGTTCGATCAGGCGAAGGGCGTGAGACGACGCTGCACCGCTGTGCCTGGCTTTACAACCACCCGCTTGCACAATCAGCTTTAGGCAGCAAAACGCTCTTGCACGCCATGAAGCAATGGCACAAACGCAAACCTGAATTGTTAAACAAACAGCTATGCTACCTCACCTGAGGTGACAGCCATACACGAGTTCAGCAGATGCGCATGCATCACTACGCTAAGATGACCCACTTCGCGATCTGTTGGGTCGTATATTGCTTTACTCAGCCATACCCTTGATACCCAATTCTCATTTTTGGGAGGCGGCTCTGCTTTGAATATCCATAGCCCGCTTCCACGGCCCAGATCCCTTTGGCAATAGACCTTCTGCGCGTCTTGAGTGCAGCAGTGCATCACCGATCCGCCCCTGTAAAGCATAGCGTTCTGCGGTGACCAAAGATGCCATGCCGTTCTGGTTGGTTTTGGCATATGCAAGGGCAAGATCGCGTAAGACCCGGGTGTCACTAAAGTCGACTGAGCGGGCTTTTTCAAGGATTGGCAGCGCTGATTTGGCTCTGCCGTCAGCAAGCAGCGCCCGCCCTAAGCCGCCAAGAATTATACCGTTTTCCGGGACAAGAGACACCGCCGTGCGATAGGCTTTAATAGATTGTTTCGGGGCGCGACTTTTCAGCAGAATCTCACCGTATAAATCATATAGATAGCCATCATCAGGTCTGAGTTTTATCACTGCTTCCAAAGCTTTTTTTGCGCGTGGCAGGTCGGAGCGTCTGAAATAGGCCACTGCTTTGCGCATCAAACGAATGTCGTCTGCTTTCCCATCGTCCAGTGTTTGAAAGGTCCACTTTGGCGATCGGATAAACGCCGATAACTTGCCCCGAGCTCGGTCAAACCAATATTGCGCGTTAAGATCGGGCTCAAAGGTTTTTTTCTGGACACTTACAAGGTTCTTAATCGTGCGGTTGCGGTCGCGTGATAGCGGGTGCGATCTCGCATAGGGATCCTGTCGGCTTGGGCTCAGCATCTCCTGCCCTTCAAAAATATTAAGCAGTTTCACGGCTGCTTGCGGATCAATTTCGGCACGGACCATATAACGGATCCCAGATTGATCTGCTGCGGCTTCCTCGGCTCTTGTATGTGCGAAAAACAGCCGTTGTGCGGTACTGTTGGTGCCGAGTGCAATGCCGGCTGCAGCGTCGGAATTGCCGGTAATCGCGGTGGCTGCTGCCAGCAACATGCCCAAGCCCGCAGCGGTTTTGGAGGCGCCAAAATTGCTGCTGCGTCGGGCCAGATGGCCGTTGACGATATGGGCCGCTTCATGGGCAATGACCGCTTGCAGCATGCCGACTTCACCCAATCGCAGGATCAGACCGACATTGAGGAAAATATGTTGGGAATCGGCCACAAAAGCATTCAGAGAGCTGTCGTTTACCACCAGTATTTTGATCTGGTTTGATGACAGGCCGGCGGCGGCTAGGACCGGTTGGGCGATCTGGGAGAGGCTATGTTCAATATCCGCGTCACGGAGTAAACTGGCGGCGCGCGCCGGCAGGCTGGACTGCTGTATAAAAAACAACAAAAATATCAGAAATCGAACGGGATGCATTGACGTGCCGCCGGTTACATAGTGAAACATCTGACAACTTATATAGCAGGAGCCGTTCAATGAAAAGCTCAAGGCGGGGCACGGTTGATCCCTTTATCGTGATGGACGTGATGGAGGCTGCGCGACAAGCCGAACAGGCGGGGCGTTCGATCATTCACATGGAGGTGGGCCAACCCGGCACACCGGCCCCCCAAGCCGCGCGGGCCGCACTTGCGGCGCAGTTGGGCCAAGATGACGCAATGGGTTATACGGTGGCTTTGGGGTTGCCGGGTTTGCGGCAAAGGATCGCTGGGCTCTACAAAGATTGGTACGGGCTCACGCTCAACCCCGACCGCGTGGTGATTACTCCAGGCTCAAGTGGTGCCTTCATATTGGCGTTTTCTTCGCTGTTTGATACCGGGGCGCGGGTCGGTATTGGAGCGCCGGGTTATCCCTCTTACCGGCAAATCATCAAATCGCTTGGTCTGGTTCCGGTGGATCTGCCGACGTCTCCTGCCGCGCGCCTACAGCCCGTTGCAGAAGATTTTGCAGAGCTTGACCTGCAGGGGCTCTTGGTGGCCTCTCCTGCCAACCCATCTGGCACCATGCTGGACCGTGCCGCTCTGTGCGGATTGATCGAGGCAACACAAGCGCAGGGGGCGGCCTTTATCAGTGACGAGATTTATCACGGCATTGAATATGAAAAAAAAGCGGTTTCTGCGCTGGAAATCACCGATGAATGTTATGTAATTAACTCGTTTTCCAAGTATTTCAGCATGACAGGCTGGCGGGTTGGCTGGATGGTGGTGCCAGAAAGTCATGTGCGTCGGATTGAGCGGCTGGCCCAGAACCTATTTTTATGTGCGCCACACGCGTCGCAATTGATGGCACTGGCGGCGATGGAGTGTGAAGACGAGCTTAAGGCCAATTTGGCGGTATATACCGAAAACCGTCGGTTGATGCTCGAGGGCTTGCCGCAGGCGGGCTTTGATAGAATCGCGCCGCCAGACGGGGCGTTTTACGTCTATGCGGATGTTAGTGAGTTGACCGAGGACAGTTTGGCGTTTTCCCGTGAAATTCTTGACGGGGCAGGTGTGGCTGTCACGCCGGGGTTGGATTTTGACCCGGAGCGCGGCCATAAAACGCTGAGGTTTTCCTATGCGCGCAGCACTGCGGATATCCGTGAGGGGTTGGCGCGGTTGATACAGTTTATGGCAAATCGAAACACAGAATAAAAAATTGGGTGATAAACAGTTCGATATACGCTTATGTATTGCGGCTTGTCACGTTATGCTGAGAAGATCAGTTTATGTAAAAGGTGCCATCAGGGAAAAATATGTGTCTAGGACATTTGATAAAGCTCGCGGGGCTCAGCGCATGTTTTGCTTTTTGGGCGCTGTCGGCGCAGGCGCAGAATTTTAGCGCTCTGGCGCGAATTGACAGTGCTACATCAGCGATTACAAACGCTGGAAATGACAACGTTCGGGTGGCATTGCAGCTGAGCCAGGGCGTGCCGTTTCGGGTGTTCACCCTGTCTCGCCCCGATCGGTTGGTGATTGATTTTCGCGAGGTTGATTGGACTGGATTGGACAGTAAGACATTGCTGCAGAGCCATAAGATTGTCGAGGTGCGCTTTGGTGGCTACCGTCCCGGTTGGAGCCGTCTGGTGGCGCAGATGGGACAGCCTATGGCGGTGGCGGATGTGGCAATGACCATCGCGCCTGAGACCGAAGCTGCAAATCTGTCGCTGTTGTTGAGGCCTGTGAGCCGCGCTGTCTATGATGCGGCGGCTGGGGCACTCTTTGATCCTCGTTGGGATTTACCACCCGATACGTTGGACCCTCCGCGCCGAGATAAGCCATCGCGCCGTTTGGTGGTGATGCTGGATCCGGGTCATGGTGGTATTGATCCCGGTGCCGAAAACCGCGGCATCAAAGAGGCAGATCTGATGTTGTTACTGGCGCGGGAGCTTAAAGACACCTTGCTACGCACCGGGGATTATGATGTTTTATTGACCCGTGAGGCCGATGTGTTCGTGTCTTTAGAAGACCGCGTGCGTCTGGCCCATCAGCGAGGGGCTGACGTGTTTATCTCGTTGCATGCGGATGCTTTGGCGCACGGTGTGGCCCATGGTGCGCGCATTTTCACCCTTTCGGACGCGGCCTCAGATGCCGCCAGCGCGGCCCTGGCTGAGCGTCATGACCGACTTGATATTCTGTCAGGCATAGATCTGAATGGTGCCGATGATGTGGTGACAGATGTTTTGCTGGACCTGGCGCGACTTGAAACCGCCCCTCGGGCACGGGCGTTGGCCCAATCGGTACTGGCGGGCATCGAGAACGCCACTGGGGATCTTTACAAATTGCCGCTGCAGCAAGCAGCATTTTCGGTGTTGAAAGCCGCGGATATACCGTCAATTTTGGTCGAGGCTGGATTTTTGTCGACGGATCAGGATTTGGATAACCTTATTGACCCTCTTTGGCGGGCAGGGTTTATTGCCGGCTTGCGCGATGGGCTGGCGGCTTGGGTAATTTCGGATCGCGCCGAGGCAACGTTGCGGCGGCGCTGATGATATGCTGTGTTGCGAAGGCGCTGCCGAGGTATCGCGATTTAAATAGTGTACGAGGTGCTGCGTATTATCTGTCGCGGTTCAGGTGTAGTGGATTAGGTACCACAAAATGTGGCAGGTACCACTTCTTGCGGGGTTGGCGGCTGGGTGAAATCCACGGAGTCGGGTTGGCTGTCATAGGGGTGTGCCAAGACCTTGCGCAGCCTGTGGAAGGGGGCATAATCACCCCCAACCGCAGCCGTAATCATCTGCTCAACGCGGTGGTTTCGCGCTATGTAAACCGGGTTGTTTCGTGCCATTACCGCCTCTGGATCTGGGACATCGCGCAGCCGGTTCTGCCAGCGTCTGGCCCAATCGTCGAAGCCTTCGGTATCGTTAAGGTGGTCGCGGGCAGTGCCGGTGATGAGGCCGCGAAACGTATTGGTATAATCGGCGCGGCTGTCGGCCATCACTTGCAACAGCTGTGTCACCAGTGTGTCGTCGCCTGGGCGCAACTCGGTCAGGCCAATTTTTGCGCCATATGCGCGGTTCCAATGATCGCGGATCAATTGTGGCATCGCATGGACGGCTGTGGTGAATAATGCGACGGCTTTCTCTTGGTCAGGCATCAATGGGATCAATGCGGTGGCCAGCTGTGCCATATTCCAGACGATAATGTCGGGCTGATTGGAAAAGGCATAGCGTCCCTGCCGGTCAATCGACGAAAACACTGCCATCGGGTCATAGTGATCTAGAAAGGCGCAGGGACCATAATCTATAGTCTCGCCCGCGATTTGGCAATTGTCGGTGTTCATCACACCGTGAATAAACCCCACTGACATCCATTTTGCCACCAGCTGCGCCTGAGCGGCAATCACCGCCTTGAGCAAACCCAGCGGTCCGTCGGCGTTTGGGTAATGGCGATTGAGCGTATACTCCAACAGCTGTTGCAAGGTTGTGACGTCGCCGCGCGCGGCAAATACCTGAAAGGTGCCCACCCGAATATGGCTGGCGGCGACCCGTGTAAGAACGGCGCCGGGCAGGGGGCTTTCGCGAAACACCGTCTCACCTGTGCTCACGGCGGCCAGCGCCCGCGTGGTCGGCACCCCGAGCGCATGCATTGCCTCGCTGATCAAATATTCGCGCAATACCGGACCCAGCCAAGCGCGACCGTCTCCGCGCCGCGAATAGGGGGTTGGGCCAGAGCCTTTGAGCTGGATATCTCGGCGGCGGTTGTCGGGCCCACAGGTTTCCCCTAATAAAACCGCACGCCCGTCCCCCAGTTGTGGCGAATAATGCCCAAACTGGTGACCAGCATAAAGCTGGGCCAATGGATCACTGCCCTCGGCCAGACGCGTGCCGCTGAAAACTTCGGTGTGCTCCTGTTCAGTGCCGCTGGTGATACCAATTTGTTTTGCCAGGTCGGCGTTATAGGCAATAAGCGCAGGCTCTTTTACTGGTACAGGGTTGACACGACTAAAGAACGCCCCGTCAAGATTGGCATAGGTGTTGTCGAAGGGGATGTTCAGACGCATGGCAAATATATAGTCTCTGCTGGTTGAGAGAAAAGGGCTTAAAGGTCGCGCAGCATCAGGGTGAAGGTACGCCCACTGCGGAAATGGGCCCGTTTGAACAGGCGTTTAGAACTGGCATTTTCCTGCGAGGCGTGAATATGGATGGATTTGATATCTGTTGATTTCAGCATCGACGTCAATTTAGTCATCACTTCACTTGCGATACCACGTCCGCGCACCCCGCTACGGACATAGATCTGGTCGATTGTACAGTAATGACCCATCAATTCCAGTGACCACCCGAACGATAGCATGACATAGCCAACAGGCGCCCGCACTGGCCCAATCAGATAGGCTGCGGCATGCGGGCTGTTTGCCAGAACATGGGCCAGCCCTTGGCGCCGCTGGTTGGGGGAAACATCGATGCCCATTTCTTGATGGCACAGCATCACCAGACCTTCAAGCCGGTCTAGATCATCGGGTTTGGCAAGGGTTATGGCAGCACACATATAAATTGAATGTCGTTTTTTATTAGAGCTGTCCAGTGTAAAATCTAAAGCCTTCCCAAGCGGTCTGTGAGCAGGTCAAAAAAACCGTCAGCATCCAGATCGCCGATAAACGTCGCATTTGGCGCCCGTTGTGTGACTTTCCACCAGTCGGCAACGGTCATGCCCATGGTTAACTCTGAGCTGGTTTCAACCTCGACATTGATCAAGCGGCCCGAAAACAGTTCGGGTTTGAGCAGGTAGGCGGTGACACAGGGATCGTGCAGGGGCGCGCCGGCGCTGCCGTATTTTGCCTTGTCGAAGCGCTCGAAGAAATCGGTCATTAATGCAACGGCGACGCCAACTTTTGTGCCCAAGGTCCGAAAGGCATCATTGCGCGATTTGGTGACCAGCGCTTTATGGGTCACATCAAGCGGCATCACAACAATGGATATACCGGATTTAAACACGATATCGGCGGCTTGCGGGTCTACGTAAATATTGAACTCGGCTGCTGGGGTAATATTGCCAACCTCAAAATAAGCCCCGCCCATCAACACCAGCTCTCGAACGTGTGAAATGATGTCAGGGGCTTTTTGAAACGCGGTTGCAATATTGGTCAGCGGACCCAGAGCGCACAGGGTGATCGAACCTGCAGGCTCTGCGCGCAGGGTTTCAATGATAAAGTCCACCGCATGTTGGTCTTGCAGCGGCATAACAGGATCGGGCAGGCTGGGGCCATCGAGTCCGGTCTTGCCATGCACATGTTCGGCCGTGACCAATGGTCGGCCCATGGGCCGGTCACAGCCGGCAAAAACCTTGGTGTCGGGTTTTCCCGCGAGTTCACAAATCATCCGGGCATTTCTGGCTGTGGCCAGAAGCGGCACATTGCCGGCAACGACGGTCAAGCCGAGAACGTCAATATCTTCGGGGCTGGCCAACGCAAGTAGAATAGCCACCGCATCATCCTGGCCGGGATCCGTGTCGATAATGATTCTATGTTTCGGCATGCTCTGGGTCCCCTTGTCAGCATCACAGTCTCAATTTGTGTTGGACAAGTCCAGAGCGAAGCCTGCGCTTTTGAGATAATATACCTATATTAAATGTAGTTAAAGCGGGCGCAAATTCTCAATTTAACCGGGTCCAAAAGAGCCCCTATAATTTTTGAGCTAATCCATATAGCTGAAACGGCGCCTTCATTATATCTGATTAAAAGAATCGGGATTGACATATCTGACTAAATTAGTCACCTGTACCGATGTGTTGGATAAACCAGCGAACGAAGAGGACGACTTAGACATGAAAAAATCAATCAATAGTTTTAGGGCCGCAGGCGTTTTAATGGCGTGTCTGAGCCCACTTGCATTGGCAAGTGCTGCCTATAGCGACACCACGTACGGTCCGTTTCCTGTGACCGTCAAAGGCTATAGCGGCAGCAAGACTAACTCGGTGTCTTACACCGGTCAGATTGCCCGCCACGTCTTGCACGACAGCCTGAAAAAGCTGGCCTCCAAAGGGGATGGTGGTGCGAATGCGGCCAATCTGCAGGCTGAAATGATGGCTTATTTCGGCGGTTCTGATAACAACAAAGCGATCATATCGCCTGTTGATAAGGGCGATTTCAACATCAAGCAAGAGACGCTCAATGAGATTTCCAAAGGCAAAAATTTGTCTGGTAAATCTTACAAAGGCGTTGTGAACGGTTGGCCGGGTCAGATGACCGGTGCCGAGGTGCTGGCGTCGATGATTGAACATGCGGCTGCCACGAAGGGTGGGTTTGACCCTGCGACAGGCTTTAACTATCCACAGCTGATCTCGAAATTTGCCATGGGTGCTGTGTTCTACAACCAAGCCGTTGACAACTATCTTGACGAAAAGCTTGCCGCAGACAACAAGCCAAATAGCAAACCTTATAAAGATGGTGCGCATTACACAGGAAAAGAGCATGTCTGGGACGAAGCCTTTGGGTACTGGGGTGCAGCCGCTCACAGCCTCAACCTAAGTGCAAAAGAAAACTATGACGTTGCCAAAATGAAAAACCTTGCCGCGGCCGATGCCAATGGTGACGGGATGATTGACCTGAAATCAGAGATGACATTTGCGCATGCGTATTATGCCTCTAGCTTTGATAAAGGCGGCAAGACCAATTACATGAGCACAGTGACCCAAGCCTTCATCGACGGGCGTCAACTGATTTCAGATGCCAATGGCGAAAACCTGACAGATGCGCAGCGGGCGCAGTTGATGGGATATGCCGATGTGATCGGAAGCAATTGGGAAAAAGTCATCGCAGAATCCGTGTTTAAATATGCCGGTTCGGTTTATAACGACATCACCAAACTGGGTGAATTGCTGGAGTCAAACGGCGATACCGCAAAAGCTTTCTCAGCCTATTGCAAACATTGGGGCGAGTTGAAGGGCTTCTCCATGGCGTTGCAAGCGGGTAAGGAAAACCTTGGAGAAACGGCCGTAAAACTGAACCGTATGATTGGCTTTGGTCCGGTGCTATTGAATGCGTCGCAGGTAACGGGTATGGATTCTCAGGGCAACTTTACAAAAGACGAAGCGATGTCATGGGGCGATTATCAGTTGCATATGTTGAAAATCCAGAAACTGATGGTTGACCGTTTCGGTGTCACTGCTAAGTCAAAAGATCAAACAGGCAACATGGCGGCGCTGGCCGACAAGTTGGGAAGTGCAAACAGCGCTGAAAATGACTGATAGATAATACAAAGCCCGCCAGCGGAGATGGGTTCGCTGGGGGGCCACTGTGAGGGGGTCTAAAAAACTGTGTCGCAGCCACTCGAATTTTTTATCGGCATTTTTGAGCATTTTGGTGACCCGAAAAAACGGGTGTTTTTGGGCTATATTCTTCTATCTATTTTAATCGCGTTTATCTGGTTATTGGTTGCCCGGAAAATGTCACTGCGCGCTGCGATCGCTAAGGTTTTCGATAAAAAGATATTCTTCTCACGATCCTCGCGCGGCGATTATACTATTTTCTTTATAAACCGCATTTTCACACTTTTTATCTCGCCGTTGTTGTTGACCCAATTGGTTGTTGCCACGGGTCTGTTTCATCTCTTGCATAGGGTTGATTGGCCCGAGTTTCCCGCGGCGGCCTCGCTGCCGACCTTACTGATCATTATGGCGTTTACCGTAACAATTTTTGTTCTGGATGATCTGACCAAATATATTGTCCACCGCTGGATGCACAAATGGCCACTGCTGTGGGCTTTGCATAAAACCCATCATTCTGCGACCAACCTGACACCGCTGACAATCTATCGCACGCACCCTCTGGAAGGCATCGTTTTCTCGTTGCGCAGCGCCTTTACGCAAGGGGTGGCGCTGTCAATATTTTTCTATTGGTTTGATGATAAAGTCGATCTGATGACGGTGCTTGGGGTGAATGTATTGGTGTTTACCTTTAACGTTGCTGGCTCGAACCTGCGCCATTCGCATATCGGTATCCGGTATTGGCGCTGGCTGGAATATGTGTTGATTTCCCCGGCGCAGCACCAGTTGCACCACTCGGTCGCAGTTCAGCATCATGACAAGAACTTTGGAGCGACGCTGGCGGTCTGGGACTGGCTGTTTGGATCCCTGCATCACTCGGTTGAAACCGAAGATCTGACACTGGGGTTGGGTCAGGGTGAGCCTGATACCGACCACAGTCTTTATGCCATGTATCTGCGCCCGCTTTTGGAAATATATCTGTATCTTCGGCGCAGGGCACGGACTGCGGCTTTAAAAATAACCACTTTGTTTAGACCTACCCCGTCAGTCGAATGGCTGTTACACCCGTCTGGTAATACCAAGACAAAAGATCAGGATGAAAAGAATGCGTCACTCTAAACTGCTCTGCCTTCTCACCGCATTGGTGGTGTCAAGTGCCTCTCTTGTCAGCGCAACGGAATTAAATATTTATTCCCACCGGCAACCGTTTCTGATCAATCCGTTTTTGGAGGCTTTTACCGATAAAACCGGTATTAAAACCAACGTGGTTTATTCTACCAAAGGTCTGGCACAGCGGTTGAAGGCCGAGGGTAAAAACAGCCCCGCAGATGTGATCCTGACCGTCGATATTGGGCGGCTTCACATTTACCAAGACATGCAACTTCTGGCCCCGATCGTGTCTGAAAAAATGATGGCAAACATACCGTCCCATTTGCGCAGTGATGATAATACATGGTTTGGCCTGTCCAAGCGGTCGCGGATTATTGTCACCGCAAAAGGTCGGGTTGAGCCCGGCGCAATTAAAGACATAGAAGATTTGGCAGATCCTCGCTGGGCGGGTAAAATTTGTGTACGCCCAGGCAGCCATGTCTACAACCGCGCACTTCTGGCCTCGATTATAGCGGCACACGGGGCGGAAAAAGCCGAAGCTTGGGCCGCTGGATTGGTCGCCAACCTCGCGAGGCGCCCTCAGGGCAATGATCGTGCACAGGTGAAAGCGATATATGAAGGTCAATGCGACATCGCTATCATCAATAATTATTATTTCGGCAAATTGAAATATTCCGAAGATGCCAATCAACAAAAATGGGCGCAGGCCCTCAATTTAGTGTTTCCAAATCAGGGCGCTGACGGGCGTGGGGCGCATGTGAATATCTCTGGTGGTGGCGTGGCGCTGCATTCGAAAAACAAGGCGGCTGCAGTGCAGCTGCTGGAATTTCTGACCGACGCCGAGGCACAGACGCTCTACAGTGAGATCAATTTTGAATATCCTGCCAACCCGACGGTGCCGTATACGGCCGAATTGGAAAGCTGGGGGCGGTTCGTAGAGGATCAATTGCCGATCTTGCAGATTGCCGAGCTGTCGCGAGATGCACAAAAAATCATTGACAGGGTTGGTTGGTAATTTGGTGCAAGCCACACGGCGTTATTTCGATATTTGGTCTGCCGGCGTTTTCACGATTACTTTGATCTTGTTCGCGCCGGTGATTTCGCTGATCGTGCTGAGTTTTGGCGACAGTGACGGCCTGTGGTCGCATTTGTTCGACACGGTCTTGGCCAGATATATCCTGACCACGCTGGCACTGATGGTGGGCGTCTCTTTGGTGACGCTGGTGTTCGGGGTCACAACAGCTTGGATTGTTGCCGCCTATAAGTTCCGCTTCTCGCGTGTCCTTGATATGATTATTCTTCTGCCCATCGCCTGCCCGGCCTATCTGGTTGCCTATGCTTATACCGATTTTTTCGAATATGCCGGGCCGGTACAGGGGATGCTGCGCAGCTTGTTTGACTGGCAATCGCCGCGTGAGTATTATTTCCCCGAGATAAGATCGCTTGGCGGCGCGGTTTTTGTGCTGTCGTCGGTGCTATACCCCTATGTGTACCTTTTGGCGCGCACCGCTTTTCGTCAGATCCCGGCAAGCTTTTACGAAGTCTCGTCAATTTATGATCGCAACACTTTCTGGACGATCAGCCTACCGCTGGCGCGCCCGGCTATTGTGGCCGGTCTGGCCTTGGTCGGAATGGAGGTGGTGTCAGATTTTGGCACGGTTGAGTTCTTTTCGCTGCAGACGCTAACCTTGGGTATTTTCAACGTTTGGATTGGGATGAACAACATCACCGCCGCTGCCCAAATCGCAACTTTTACATTTATTTTCATCATACTTCTTTTGTTTACCGAGCTTTATTCACGGGCGCAGAAACGCTTTAACGACACCAGTTCGCGTCAGCGTAATCAGCAACCCAAATGTCTTACCGGGTTACCTGCACTGTTGTGCATCTGTTTGTGTCTGGTTCCGGTTCTGTTTGGGTTTTTCATTCCCACAGGAATTTTACTGTGGAATGTGCTGCAATCGATCGACATGCTGGTATTTGCGGATGTATTTGAAGTGTTTCAGAACACGCTGTTGGTATCGGGCCTTGGGGCGGGAATTATTATGCTGATATCGGTGCTGGTGGCGTGTACTTCGCAGATACAGGCCAGCAAGTTTTTACGACTTGCCGGCAATCTGTCGGCGACAGGATATGCCTTTCCTGGCACCATGCTGGCCATTGGTGTGCTGGTGTGTGTTGGTCTGTTTGACCGCTTTATGGTTGCAGTGATGAGCCCGTTTGGGGTGTTTCATCTCAGCGGGACATTGGCGGTCTTGTTGTTTGCCTACCTGGTGCGGTTTCAAGCGGTGGGCTATGGGGCTGTCGTTTCGGGTCTGACTAAAATATCGCCCAATGTGATACTGTGCAGCCGAACTTTGGGGATGAATGCCCAAAATACCATGCGCCGGGTGACGGTGCCACTGATCCGTAATTCGATCATTGCAGGTGGGGTGCTGGCGTTTGTTGATATTATGAAAGAACTGCCGATGACGTTGCTGTTGCGGCCGTTTGATTTTGAAACGCTGGCAACATACTCCTATCAATACGCGCATGATGAGTTGATGGAACAGGCGGCGCTGCCGGCGTTGCTGATTGTGCTGGTCGGGCTGATCCCAGTGGTTTTTCTCAACCGGATGCTGCGCAACACGTCTTAGAAGCAAGTCCCAGTATTATGGGCATTGCCGTCTTGGGGGCGCCTGGTGCCAAGTCTTTATGGGTTTTGGAAACTCTATGGTTCTGCTGTGGCATTTTGGGCCTTATCAATGGCTTTGGCGTCATTCCATAGCCTGTCCATTTCTGCCAGATCAGATTGATCGGGGCGCTTGCCCAGCTGGGCCAAGGCCCTTTCAATATGGGCGAACCGACGGGTGAACTTAGCATTGGCACCGCGCAGGGCGGTCTCGGGATCAACGCCGAGATGGCGCGCCAGATTGGCCATCACAAACAATAAATCGCCAAACTCTTCCTCAATCTCGTCGGCACCCAATTGGTCACGTGCCTCTACTAGTTCGTGCGATTCCTCCAGCAATTTGTCCAGAACCTGATCTGTCTGGGGCCAATCAAAGCCAACCCTTGCTGCACGATTTTGCAATTTGACTGCCCGCATTAATGCCGGCAAGCCAAGCGCCACATCATCCAGGACCCCTTTGCGAGCTTTCGCGGCACGCTCGGTGGCTTTGATTTTTTCCCAATCGACGGTCTGCTGAGCGGAAGATTTTTTGCGACTATCGGTCCCAAATACATGCGGGTGTCGCGCCACCATTTTGTCGCCAATGGTATTTGCAACATCCTCAAAACTGAACAGGGACGCCTCATGGGCCATTTGCGTGTGATAGACGGTCTGTAACAGTAAATCACCCAATTCGTCCTTCAAATCGTCCCAGTTTTGCCGGGTGATTGCATCGGCGACCTCATAGGCTTCCTCAATCGTATAGGGGGCGATTGAGGCGAAATCTTGTTCAATATCCCATGGGCAGCCATGCTGTGGGTCGCGCAATGCGCGCATGATTTCCAACAGTCGCGGCAGGCCGCCATTTGGGTTTTCGATTAAATCTTTGTTGTGGGCCATTGCACCGCTCTGCGAGTTGGGGTCTGATGCAATTTGAACAGTTGAGATGGAGAAGTCCAGCAGATGGCGGTGATAAACAGAATAGCTTGCTTTGCAGATGATATGACCGCATGGCGCCGTCATTTGCACCAACATCCCGAACTTGGAACAGCGTGTCATGATACTGCTGATTTCGTGGTGGACCGGCTGCGTGAGTTTGGCATCACCGACATTCACCGTGGCTTTGCAACCACCGGACTGGTGGCACTGATTGAAGGGCAGGGACCGGGGCCAACCCTCGGCCTGCGCGCGGATATGGACGGGTTGCCAATCGAAGAGGCCAGTGGCGTCAACTGGGCCTCGACACGGCCCGGGAAAATGCATGCCTGTGGCCATGATGGTCATACCACAATGCTATTGGGGGCGGCGAAATACCTTGCTGAAACGCGCAATTTTTCGGGCCGTGTCGCGTTGATTTTCCAGCCCGCAGAAGAGACGGGTGGCGGTGCGGAAATCATGGTTAAAGAGGGCATTCTTGACCAGTTTGATATCAAAGAGCTCTATGCGCTGCACAATGCGCCCGGGCCCGAGGTTGGCCGGTTTTATACCACCGACGGCCCGTTGATGGCCGCGGTGGATACGTTTGACATTCACATCACCGGGCAAGGGGGGCACGGCGCCTATCCCCAAGATACACGCGACCCTGTGATTGCGACCGCATCTATGGTGATGGCGCTGCAAAGCATTGTCAGTCGCAATCATTTTGCCTGTGATGATCTTGTGGTCTCGGTGACGCAAATCCATACTGGCAGTGCCGATAATATCATTCCTGAGACCGCCTATATTAATGGCACCGTGCGCACGTTTGATAAAGCGGTGCAAGCTATGGTGATGGCACGCATGCCGCAGATCGTTGCGGGGCAGGCGGCAAGCTTTGGGGTCGAGGCGGAATTGGTCTATACGCAAGGCTATCCTGCGACCATCAACGATGCCGAAAAGACCGCGTTTGCGGTCAGGGTGGCGCGGGATGTGGTTGGAGACGACAAGGTAGATGCACCAAGTGGCCGGGAAATGGGCGCGGAAGATTTCTCGTTCATGCTAAATCGACGCCCTGGATGTTATTTGTTTTTAACGCAGGGTGAAAGTGCTGGGCTGCATCACCCCAGTTACGACTTTAATGATGATGTGGCACCGATCGGCGCGTCGTTTTTCGCCCGTATTGTGGAAACCGCGCAACCGGTAAAGTGAAGGTCGGTCGCGCAAGCGCGCGTGGGCAAAACAAGATAAATTGAGAGAATGGTATGGCACTGGAAGACGCGAAAACCCAAGTTGATCATGCTTTTACCCGAGTGGAACGGCGCGGGTTAAGTTTTGAAAACGCCTTTGGCGGTGCGACCTCCTTTTTGCGCCGGCGCTACAGCAAGGACTTGTCTGGCGTCGATCTGGCGGTCACTGGCGTGCCATTTGATCAAGCGGTGACCAATCGGCCTGGCACCCGCCTGGGTCCCCGAGCAATCCGCGAGGCCAGCGCGCTGCAAACCTATGATCCGCCCTATGGGTGGGGCTTTGATCCCATGAGCGCGTTTGATATCGTCGATTATGGTGATCTGGCGTTTGATTATGCCAAGACCAGTGACTTTCCCGACGCCTTGACCGCGCATATCAAAACCATTCTTCAAGCAGGCGCCGCCAGTCTTGTGCTGGGGGGGGATCATTTCATTTCGTTTCCGATACTGCGCGCCTATGCCGAAAAATACGGACCTGTGTCGCTGTTGCAGTTTGACGCCCATTCCGACACTTGGCCCGATGACGATATGGCGCGGATTGATCACGGGACGATGTTTTACAAAGCGGTTAAGCTGGGTCTTATCGATCCTGCCACTTCGGTACAGGTCGGTATACGCACCGAAAATGCTGATACTTTGGGGATCAATACGCTTGACGCGCGGACGGTGCATGAAACCGGGCCACTGGCGACTGCGGCTAAAATCAAACAGATCATCGGCGCGCGCCCGACCTATCTCAGCTTTGACATCGACTGTCTTGACCCGGCCTATGCCCCGGGCACGGGTACCCCTGTTTGGGGCGGGCTGACCAGTGCGCAGGTGGCGATTATTCTGCGCGAGCTGGCTGGGATTAACGTGGTGGGGGCGGATGTGGTTGAGGTGTCGCCCCCCTATGATCCCGCGGGCATTACTGCGGTGGCAGGGGCGCATGTGGCGATGGAACTGATCTGTCTGTGGGGGTGGACAAGGCGCGGCTGATTGCAGCGTTGAAGCGCGTTCGGCATGACAAAGATTGCATAATATGTGAGGTTTTGACATCCCGAAATGTCCCTTTTGTTTAGGCCCGAATGTCCTTTTGCCAAAACGATTGGGCGGCTTGGTTTTGGGGGATTTGTCTGATCGTCCACACACCGAGAATTTTTAAAACAACGCTTGTGCTGCCCCCGTGCCAGCCCCCGTGCGGCAAAATTGTCTTAAAACAAAAAACTGTTCCATGTCATAGGCTTCATGGGCCAGTCTGGGTGCGATAGCAAAGCCGGCAGGCTCGGTTCTAGCGCAGAGTATGAATGTGAAAAGGTCTGGGTCTGTCCAGATTTCCTGATGGTCTTTTATAGCTGGAACTACCCCATTTGGTGAGAGTGTGCAGTCTATAAAAGCGCTGAAATTATATGAATAAAACGGCTCGAACTTGGCCGAAAAATCCCTGTCTTGCTGTTTGGCTGCGACTGGTTCTAATATTTGACACTGCCCTTTGGTCAAATAGCGCTTTTAAATTGGCGATACTTTCGGGAAATACGACCAAGAATCCGGCCGTCAGTGATCCCCAGACCAAGCGCAATAAACCCAAACCCATAGATTGCGTCTCGCTCGACCCTCTCGCCCAGAAATGTACTGCTCAGCGCGATTGTGACCGGCGGTATCAACAGTGTGACCAGCATTAAATTTGCCGACCCCGCACGGCGTAAAATTTCAAAATAAAGTATATAGGCTAGGGCTGTTGATAACAATGATAACGCCATCAAGCTGGTCCACACCTCGGCAGCCAACGATACAGAGGGCGCACCTTCGATAAAAAACACAATCGGTGCCAACAAGACTGTGCTGCCGAGCAGCATGCCAAAGGCGTTCAGAATCGGTGGCTGGGCTGATAAGTGCCGTTTTGCCCAAACGCCCGCCAACGCATAGGACAGGCCGGCTGTCAAAACCGCCAACTGGCCAAGGTTGCGCGGGTCAAAATCGGTAAGCGCCTCAATTCCCATAATGAAGGCAACGCCAAATAATCCGCATAGAGCGCCCATTAACTTTTGTGGTGTCAGGGGCTCGTCGCTTAGAAAAATTGCGGCAACAACAGCGCCAAAAACAGCCGTTGTTCCGTTTAATATCGCCGCGAGGCTACTGCCAATATGGGTTTGACCCCATAAGATTAAAGAAAATGGTATCGCATTGTTAAGCGCACCCATAATACCAAAACATATCCAGACATGTGGGGAGCGGGGCATTTTGACCCCTTTGAGCCAGAGCACGATCCATAGAGCGGGCACCGCCCAGCCGACGCGGTGCAGGGCAACTGTCACAGACGGCACATTCTCAAGGGCGATTTGGCCAAAAAAGAAAGCGCCGCCCCATACCAAAGCAAGGCTGCATAAAAGCAATGCCGAAATCAGGTTAATTTTTGGTGGGCTTTGTGTCTCGTTCATAAGGGTCATTCTCACAGAAATACTGTCTTGGCGACCCGTTTCCTGTCCAAAATTAGGTCTCTGTGCTGGCTGGCTGTTCTGTTGCGTGACCGGTTGGGTGCTTTGTAAATACGGCGTGTAAGATCGCTTTTTCGTAAACACCCTTTTAGAAAAACGAACCTTTGGGATACATAGCAGCCTAGTGGTCAAAGAACTTTGCGAGGGCTGCAGCCTGTTTCAGCGCTCGATGAGGGCGGCATCGTACAAACTGGCACTTGACCAAATCCCGTCAATGGGGGAAGGAAGCTTATGATCCCTGATGATAGATTAGAACAGATCGTTCAGCGCTTTGAATTTCTTGAGGCCAAGATGAACGAAGGCGCGTCTGGCGATCAAATTGCCAGTCTGGGGCGCGAGTATTCTGAACTGCGCCCCGTGGTTGAACAGATTGCCGCCTATCGGCAATTGTCCGAGGATCTTGCCGAGGCGCAAGAGATGCTGGCCGATCCCGACATGCGTGCGCTTGCCGAAGAGGAACTGCCGCTGCTGAAGGCCCGGTTTCCCGATGCCGAGCGGGCGCTCCAATTGACGCTGTTGCCGAAAGATGCTGCCGATGCACGCGCGGCGATGATTGAAATACGCCCCGGAACTGGTGGCGATGAGGCCGCGCTTTTTGCTGGTGACTTGCTGCGTATGTATCAACGTCACGCTGAGACGAACGGATGGCGCTTTGATATTATCCAAGAAAATCAGACAGAACTGGGCGGGGTTAAAGAGGTGGTGGCCCATGTTAAGGGTGAGGGGGTGTTTGCCCGATTGAAATACGAATCCGGTGTCCACCGCGTACAGCGAGTGCCAACCACAGAAAGCGGCGGCCGCATCCATACCAGCGCCGCAACCGTGGCAGTTTTGCCCGAAGCCGAGGATGTCGATGTCGAGATTGCCTCCGGTGACCTGCGCATCGATACCATGCGCAGTTCTGGCGCAGGTGGCCAACATGTCAACACCACCGATTCAGCAGTGCGGATTACCCATCTTCCAACTGGGCTGGTGGTGACCTCATCGGAAAAATCCCAACACCGCAATCGCGAGATTGCAATGCAGGTTCTCAAAGCGCGACTGTTTGATCTTGAACGCCAACGGGTTGATGATGCGCGGTCAGCGGACCGTAAATCGCAAGTGGGGTCCGGTGATCGCAGTGAACGCATTCGCACTTATAATTTCCCACAGGGCCGGATGACCGACCACCGTATTAATCTGACACTGTACAAGCTGGATCAGGTAATGGCTGGTGATCTGGATGAAACGATCAATGCATTGACCGCAGACGCACAGGCCCGACAATTGGCCGAGATGGAATAGTGACCGTCTTTGAGGCGGTGGCAAACTCAACCCATAGGCTGCGCGCCGCTGGCATAGACAGCGCCGCGCGCGATGCGCGGGCCCTGGTTGCCTATGCGCTGGGGGTGGGCCCAGACCGCATCGTTTTGCTGGGGCCCGACCCGATTGATACTAGGGCGCAGGACCAGCTTTCAGGCTATGTGGAACGTCGTCTCCAACATGAGCCGGTCTCAAAGATTACGGGCTTGCGGCAGTTTTGGGGACGGGACTTTCATATTTCGAAAGCTGTGCTTGATCCCCGCCCTGAGACCGAGACGGTGATTGTTGAGGCGTTGAAATACCCCGCGAAAACGGTGCTGGATATGGGCACTGGCTGTGGTGTTCTTGCGGTGACGCTGATGATGGAATGGCCAAAAGCGGAGGCGCTGGCCACCGATATTAGCCCCGCAGCGCTGGCCGTGGCCCGTGAAAATGCCGCCCGCTTTGATATCGGCGACAGACTTAGTTTTGCGCAAAGCAATTGGTTTGAGGGCGTGCAGGGTAGTTTTGATCTGATCGTGGCTAATCCCCCTTATATTGCGATGGACGAAATGGCGGGCCTTGATCGTGATGTGCGCGACTATGACCCCCATATCGCGCTATCACCCGGTGGCGATGGACTCGATCCGTACCGTGTGATTGCGGCCTGTGTTCGTCGCCATCTGTCACCTGACGGCCGGCTTATTGTTGAAATTGGCTATCAGCAGGCGGTAGAGGTCATGCAATTATTTCAGAACGCTGGGTTGTCTGCGCTGCGTTGTCATGCGGATTTGGCTGGACGTGACCGGGTCATCTCGGCGCGTATCCAATAAATTATGGTTGTTTAACTATGATTTCACCTAATCTGTCTAATATCGCATGCGTTTGATACGTTTTACACTTGTGTCGATCTGCTTGGCGTGTTTATTAATAAGGGTCTGAAGCAAAGCGCTGTGCTTTGCCAGACGTAAGCCCAAAAATAGTGTCGCCATACTGTTGAACAATGACGGATCAACGCAGCACTTTGGATAAAAAATCAAGGCTGGATTACTTACATATGAGATCTCCTAAACCTCGCTCGCGGTCGAAATCTAACCGTAACCGTTCTGTCGGCAACGTTGTCAATCGTGTCTTTGACAGTTCTGGACCTGAGGGAAAAGTGCGTGGAACGCCACAGCAGATTATCGAAAAATATAATCAGCTGGCGCGGGATGCCCAACTGGGCAACGACCGCGTAGCTGCTGAGAACTTTCAGCAACACGCCGAGCACTATCTGCGTATGTTAAGCGAGGCGCAACGCGATCAGGATCAACGTCGCGAGCAGCAAGAGCGTGAAAATCGCGAGCGCCAGTCTGAGCGTGACCGCGAGCGGTCGAATCGTGATGTGGTGCGCCACGTGCCCGAGCAGTCAAGTTTTGACCCTGCCACCGCTCCCCAGCCGGACGTTTTTGATATGTCCGATCACAGCCGTGATAATGGGTTGGTAGAGACCCCAGAGAGTTCTCAACAGTCCAGTATGCAGATCGTTGATCCGCTGGCCACGGTTGAGGCAAGTCAACCTGAGGTCGCGGAGGCGCCTGCTAAGGTGGTGAAGCCGCGCGCTCCGCGCAAGCCAAGAAAAAAACCCGTTCCCTCTAAAGTGCCGGCTGAACCAACCGCCGCTGCGCCTGCTTCTGATGCGCCAGCTCCGGATGCGCCAGCGGCAGACCCCGTGGTTGCTTCCGATCCCTCTCATGACACAGCCGCAGCGGCAGAGTAAACCTCGGCTCGAGTTCCTGATTTGATGTCGCTTGTTGCGCTGACACCCGTTTGTTGGTTCCCTTGGTTTATAATGCCAAGGGCCGCGTTGGGCCGCAGGGTATATTGCGCTTTATATTGAATTTGCTAAGTGCGGCGGGTTAAAACCCAGTCCTTAGGTCTTTTGTATTTGCCGGGCTAAGTTGCAAAACCCTTCCAAGGACACCTGCTCGGCGCGCTCTGTTGGTTTCAGCCCTGCAGCAACCAAATGGTCCTCGATATCCGGCCCGAGACGCTTTAGGGCCGACCGCAGCATTTTCCGTCTTTGATTGAACGCCATCGCGATCACACGTTCCAAAACCTTGGGATCAGCTGGAAACCGTGGTGACGGCAGAGCGGTGAAATGTACAACTGCGCTGGAAATTTTTGGGGGGGGCGTAAATGCCTCTGGGGGCAGCGACATCACAATCTGCGGATCACAGCGCCACTGTGCTAAAAGCGCCAGACGTCCGTAGGCTTTTGATCCCGGTTGCGCCACAATCCGTTCTGCAACTTCGCGCTGGAACATCAGCGTCAGGCTGCTCCAAAATGGCGGCCATTGTGGCGGGGTCAGCCATCGGATGAGTAACTCGGTACCGATATTGTAGGGTAAATTTGCCGCAACCTTTATTGGCGGTGTTAAATAGTGCAGCGGGTCTATGCTGAGCGCGTCTCCTTCTAGCACGGTCAGCCGTTCGGGATAGGCGTTTGATATCTGTTGCAGCGCGGCCTGGCAGCGGCGGTCTTTTTCGATAGCGAGCACAAAGCGCGCCCCTTCTGCAAGCAGGCCACGGGTCAGCCCTCCTGGTCCGGGACCAATTTCCAAGATATCAAAGTCTTCGAGTGGTCCAGCTTGGCGGGCAATTTTGGCAGTGAGATTGAGGTCGAGCAAAAAATTCTGACCCAAAGACTTGCGTGCCGATAAATCATTCGCGGCGATCACCTCGCGCAGCGCAGGAAGGGAATCAATTTGGCTCATGGCGTGGTTAGTGCCGTTACGCGCACCATTTCAGCCGCCATTTCTAACGCTTTTATCAATGATGATGGGCGGGCGATCCCGCGCCCGGCAATGTCAAATGCGGTGCCGTGGTCGGGCGATGTTCTGATAAAGGGCAGGCCGAGAGTGACGTTGACACCGTGGTCAAAATCCAGTGTTTTGATCGGAATAAGTGCTTGGTCGTGATACATGCAGATGGCCGCATCATAGTTTTGACGGGCACGTGCGTGAAACATGGTATCTGCACTGAGCGGACCGTCAATCTGCATACCCTCGGCGCGCAGGCTCTCCAGTGCCGGGGTGATTAAGTCACGTTCCTGTAGGCCTATTTTGCCGCCTTCTCCGGCATGTGGATTGAGCCCAGCAACCGCTAATCTAGGCCTTGCGACCCCAAATTTGCGACGAAGTTCTGCTTCGGTGATCCGTAGAGTGTCGCGTAAAAGATCTGCTGTCAGGGTTTGGGCAACGTCTTGCAGCGGGATGTGAATAGTCGTCGGAACCACCCGCAGGGCGTCGCAGGCCAACATCATCACAACCCGGTCGACCCCGGCCAGAGCTGCGAGATATTCGGTATGTCCGGGATGGCTGAAACCCGCCCCATCTTGCAGGGCTTTTTTATTGATTGGTGCGGTGCACAGTGCGCTGGCAGCGCCTGATTGCACCAGATGAACGGCGCGCGAAATAATGTTGATGATGGTTTGTGCATTGCGCGGGTTGGGGTTGCCGGGCATGGCCAGTTCCGGGAATGGGTGTGCAAGGACGGGCAAGCCCTGTCTGGCGGCGTCGGGGGCCTCGCTTGGATCGTCGATCGTGACATAGGCGCTGCCCTTGGGCAGGTGTCGGGGATCACCGATCCAGAAAAATGCCGGCTGTGTACCCAGTTTTTGCCAAGCCTTTACGCTAAGTTCTGGCCCGATCCCAGAGGGATCGCCACACGTCAGGGCGATAGGTAAAGTCATTGTTCGGCGATATAGGCAGAACTGCGTAAACTCTGCAGATACTGATCGGCATAAGAAGACAGGCGTTGCATTTGTAAGCCCCGCATCACGTCTTGACGAGACAGGTCTTCAATGGTCTCAGCCAAACGACCACACAGCATGACAAGCAACACACTGCCATCGTTGGGGTCGGGCGCTGCAAGCATCATTTCATTCTCGTCAAGCTTGGCGAGTTGCAGGGACAAGCGCGCTGGGATGTCTGCAGGAGCTTTTGAATGCCGTTGCAGGCGATCTTCGGGTTGGCCCTTGGCAATACCATACAGATCGTCACAGGTATCGGTAAGCGCTGCGACCTGCTTGGCTTGTTGCAGCGTCTCTTCTGGAGTTTCGGTCAGTATGCGGTACGTCATATAGTCCACCACAGCAATCAATGGTGTGCGGTAGCTTGTCTCTTCGATATCGCGCAACTGAAATAAGGCCACACCGCCGTCGAGGGGTATGGGTTCTGTAACCTGACCTGGTGTCAAAGACACAATCAAAGACTGCAGCATCGGTGGCAATTTGTTCACCTCGGTCCAGTCGAGCCTGCCGCCAATATCTCTGGTCTCGGCTACTGAATAGCGTTCTGCAGCATCTGCAAATTCGTTGAGCGAGGTAAGTTTTGCAAACAGTTGCGCCCGTGCAGTGACCTGCTCATAGGTGTCTTCCGAGATTGGCATGATCAATTCGGAAAGCAGGACCCGCATCGCGCTTCCCTCAAGCCGCGCCTGATAGGCGCGATCAACCTCGGCCTCGGTGATTTGGACCCTTGGGGCGAATAATTGCTGTATCAGCATACCCCAAATCAGGTTTGATTTTATAAAATCTTCGTAACTTTGCCGATCAACCCCTGCTTGGCTCAGTATGGTAACGAAGTCTTCTAACGACAGATTTCCACTTGCGGCAAATTCTGTCATGCTTTGTTCTAATTTGCCGTCAGATAGTTTTAAGTTCATCCCCGCGGCGAGACTGTTCTTGAGGCGGTCATCAATCAATTGATCCCGCGCCGCTTGGCGAAGGTCGCCCGAAGTTTGAATGACCTGCAAAAACCGGATACGTTGATCCAACTCATATTGCGTTATGACTGATTGATTCACGCGCAAAACCGCAGAAACAGCGCTTTGCGATTTTGCAAGATCCGGCAGGCAAAGGGGTATGCAAAGCATCGCGAACAAAAGCGGGCGGAGGCGCATCATGGGGTTCATATTAATTGCTCCTGCAGGTTCTTGTATACTTAGTGTCACTGCCACTAAATCCAAAGCCACGCAAGTCAACGCCCAAAGCTAGGTCTGTCGAAGGGGTCAGGTTGGTTGACGAGGCGAAGCGTCTGGATATTTCAAATCGGGCCTGCACACATTCATTTTCGTACGTCAGGCTCAAGCCGGCCGTCGCGGTGCGGTCTGCAGAGAGATCATAGCGAATATTGCCTTCGCTATGCCAGTGATCTGACAAGTAATATCCGGTGTTGAGGCTCCATTCGGAGAGTGTTCTGCCGCGATTTTCGTCAGAATCGTTTGGCAATGAGATATAGCTGGTCCAAATGCGTCCTCGGTTGCGCTGCCAAGTTGCGTTGGCTTCGATTTTGTCGACATTGGCTTTCGTCTCCATCAGCCCGCGTACCAAGAAGATCAGCCCTGTGTCATTTTTAATTTGCCCTGCGACTAGGATATCTGAATAGCGGGAGTTTAACCCCGATGTGGCAGAAAAACCGGAGGCGCTCTCTTTTGTGCCGCGAATGATCTGTCCCAAAACCAGCCCGGATGCCCAGCCTCTGGGATCGTTGTGCAGCCAGCGCATGCCTATTGCAGCACGGCTGTCGCGCTCGCGTTGATCAGGGGCGGTAAACCGGCTGAGACTTAGTAAATTGCCTTCGTCAAACTCGCTCAGTGTGCTTTCATCGATCCGTATGTTGGGTTGTCTATTGCCGCTCCAGCCCAGCTGTAAAACTGGTTCAAACAGCTCATAGGCTTTAGTAGCTGTTATTTTTTTCAGTGGCCATCTCATATCGATTGCAACCTCAGGGTTTGCTTTTGCAATCGTCTTATTAAAGGCGCTGTCTTGGGCATAGGTATACGCATCAAAATTAAGGCGCCCAACGACCCCCATCCGCAGGCCGCGCGGCAATGTCCATCTGCGGCGCCATGACAGCTCAGCGTGGGCGCGGGTCACATCACGCCCGATAATATCGGTTTTTGATGCCCGAATATGGGTGTGCGCTTCGAGCAATAGTCGGGCTTCGCCACCGGCCTGGGACTGAAAGAACCGCCGTTCTTCCGTCAGGTCCAAGATGAATCTGGGCAGGCTTGCGTTATCTTCTGTGGGTCTCAGGCTGTCGTAATTGAGCAATTCTGCTGAGAAGTATTTATTTTTGCGGGTGCGCTCAACTGAGACTGAGCTGTCAAGCCGATCCTTTGGTGACACCGTGTAATCGGATAAATATGCTTCGTCCATTACGGCTTCGATATCGAAAGACAGTTTGTAATCGCGCTTAAGATTGAACGTCCCATCGCCAAAAATATAGCCTCTGGCTTTATTTTTCACTAAAGTGTCCGAGGTTAGGGCACCGGTCATGTTAACATCGCCATTATGAAATTTCTGCCGGTAGCGAAACTCCATCGTTTTTGTTTTAGACGTAATATGGGGTGTGAGTGTCAGGTCTTTGTGATCCCCCATTGGGATGAAATAGGGCAACTTAAATCCATAACCCACCAGAGTGTTGGATTTTCCGCGAGGCAACAGAAACCCGCGCGCCCGCTTTAATGTTGGGTCGGGCATGCGCAACCGTGGCAGGTATAAAACTGGGATACCACCAAATCGAAGCTGTGCGTCGGTGAAATATAATTGTTTTGTTTCAGTGTCGTGAACCACCCGTCTGGCCCTAATCTGCCATAAAGGCACACCATTTTCGGTACAGATTTGGCATGATGACGCGGTGGCGTTATCCATCTGTGTGTAGCGGCCTGAGACCCGTTTGATCTGGCGTGTTGCCAGTTGTAGTTGTTGCGCCAAGACAATGCGGGCGCTGTACAACAGCCCATTTTGCAGGTTGGTATCCAATACAGCTTGATCGGCAACGATAATGATGTCATCGCCGTCCTCTAACCTTATTGGCCCATCGATTGTTAAATCGTCTGTCTGTCTGTCATAGGTTATTCGTTTCGCGCGCAGTATACGGCTGTCAAAGACAACAAATACATTGCCCTCTGCCACCAGTTTCGATTGTGGGGTCACCGTGATTGTGTCTGCAACCAGTGAGGCCAAAGACACGGAGGCCGGTGTTTCCGAGGCGCGGGCAGCGGTGCTAAGGCATAGCAGACAAATCACTGCCAAAGAGCCTATAAAAACACGCATCAGCCATCCTCCATATGCAAAATTAGGCCAAAAGCCAAAAAAACTGACGCAAAGGGTGGCGCCCAAGCTGCTAGCATTGGTTCCAACTGGCCGTTTTCTCCTAAAATCTGTGCAAGATTTCGAACGTAATAAAGGCCAAAGCCGATTAATACCGCCATCAACACTGCAAGGCCGGTGCGCCCATGGCGGTTGTGACGCATGGTAAACGCAGCCCCTACCAACACCATTGCCATCAAAAACAAAGGTCTTGCCAGTTCCATATGAAACCAGACCGTGTGACGGCGTGATGAAAAGCCGGCTTGGTTTAACCGTGCGATAAAGCCGGGCAATTCCCAAATTGACACTGTCGAGGGTTTGCCAAAACTGTCTCGAATACTATCCTGCGTCAGGGTCGAGGGTACCTGTAGCCGGTCAAAATGCACGGACTGCTCTTCGGGGTTTTGGCCTGGAATTAAGCTCCAGCTCTTGGCATTTTCTAACACCCAAGCGCCTTTTTCCAACCGGGCGCTTTGTGCCAGCACGCGCCGAATTGGCCCTTCGTCCTGCGCATATGTGATAAAGTTAACGTCATACAAGATTGTAGCGTCGCTGTTGGCCCGTGAGGCTTGGATGACGGTCTGGCCGGTTTCACCGCCCTGGCGCAACCACAGGCCTTCGCCCCGAATTGAAACCGTTGACACACCGTTATTGCGATAGGTCTCGCGCAGATCCTGAGAGCGCTTTGAGGTAGTTGCAACGATGGGATTACAAATTGCCACGGCAAAGATTCCCAACGCAAAGGCCACCAGAACCGGAGCCATAAGGCTGTAGACTGCCGATCTGCCGCTGGCGCGGGTGACGATCAACTCACTGCTGCGTGACAGCGACATAAACAGTAAAATTGTGGCGAGAATGACAATCAGTGGCAGCATGATGTAAAGCGCGCTGGGCGCATTCAAAAGGCTGAGCCAAAGCACATCCTGAAAGGGGACCTCGCGGCCAAATCGGCGCAGTTGATCAATCAGGTCTAGCATTGCTAGAAAGCAAAAAAACATACCGAATACGGCCGCTAATGTGGTGGCAAATCTCTGGGCAAAGTAGATGTGCAGCATCATCGGTGTGCGGCCTTTGCAACGCGCCGAAACGGCGGATGTGCCACATAGCTCAAACACCCCAGAGTGAGTAGAAAGCCCACAAGGGTCGGCGCATAGATGAGGGGCCAAAGGTTTGGATTGGCCCGTACAGGATCAATCATCACGCTTTCGGTAAGTTTGATTAAAACTAAAAGTGCAATTGCAAAAACGATCTGTCGGCCGATACCAAATCTGCTGAAACCCGCAGTCAGCAGAGTAGCGAACCCGATCAGTGCCGCAACTAGGCACAGTAGGGGTTGTTGAAACCGTCCATGGACTTCTTGCAGGACACGTCCAAGTGAGACATTGGTTTGTTCGGCGATTTGGTCTGGCCAACGCAGTAATTCTCCAGTTGGGATTTGTTTGATATTTCGGGTTTTGTCAGTGCGCGTTTTAATCAATGCGCTGATGTCATATGACAAATCATCAAAGCTGGTGGTAGACAACAATTGGTTCTCAGTTGAAAGCACTTGAACGAGGCCATTCACCATCGCCAGTTTCGTGCCCAGCGTGTCCCGCATCAGGTAGGCGGTTTTGGCCGTGTAGATATTTGACACTTCGGGGTTGCGCTGATCTGATACGAAAATATCGCTGAGACGGCCATCGTCAGAAATGTCGCGAATATAGAGCGTGATGCCCTTTGCCGGATGCAGGAATGTTCCGGGTCGTAAAAGCCGGGCATAGAGGTCTTTGGCGATGTCCGTCTCGCGGTCTCGCAATTGCTGCAGGCTTACCGGCACAAGTGTGTGGGTCATAAGGGACATCATGGTTGCAGTTATCACTCCAAACACTAAGACCGGCCAGGCCAATCTCCAGGGCGAAAATCCTGTGGCCTGCATGACTGTCAGTTCGCTTTCTGACGCCAACCGGTTGGTGACGTAAACCGCAGCCCCGAAAGCCGCGATGGGCAACACGCTACGGACTACGTTTGGAAGGGTGAGTACAGTAAACTCCAGAACCACGGCTGCTGAGTGCCCGTCAGAAATCAGACGGTCAAAGACTTTAACAGTGTTGTTCACCCAATACACTGATACCAATACCAAAGCAAAAAAGCCAAACATCACCATCAGTTGCGACAGGATGTATCTGTCGAATTTGCGCACGATGGACCTCCAAACACGGTAATCTTGGTTTGGACACATTATCGGAATTGAATCAAAGGTAAAACTGCTATCTACTCAAATACTAAGGCTCTTTGCGAGTTATTTTCATTTTGAACAGGACCGAACCGATGACACAGCCCTCCGAGATTACTTTTTTGGCCAATGACCTCGATCAAATTGCCACCTTCGAAGGCCGAATAGCGGTTTTTCTATCGGGCGCGGACGGTTTGGATCTGGCCGCACGCCGGGCCAACCGGTTGAGCCAAGGGGCAATAGACCGTTTTGCCCAATCCAAAACATTTGACGAGATGAAGCCTGGTCAGGTTTTTAGCTTGAATTTCCCATCTGGTATGGCGGCTGAGGCGCTTGATATTGTGAAATTGCCCCGTCGTCCCGAGTGTGAGCCTGCGCGCGCTGCGGGGGTTGCGTTGGGTAAAATACGTGGAAGCCAAGCGGTTTTAGTCCTCGCAGGCAATAATCCCAAAACTTCTGATATTGCTTTGGGGATCATGCTGCGGGGTTATAATTTCAACGATCATAAAACAGCCACTGATTCGGATTTCGACGTTGCCGCCACTTATGTAATGGTCAGCAATACCGAAGAGCAGGAGGCGGCGTTCCATGCGGTGCGCGCGGTGGCCGAGGCGGTGTTTTTTACCCGTGATCTGGTCACTGAACCGGCCAATGTTTTGACCACGACTGAATTTGCGGATCGGCTGGTGGCGCTGGGCGATTTGGGCCTTAAAGTCGAAGTGCTGGAAGAGGATAAATTAGCCGAATTGGGCATGGGGTCTTTGCTCTGCGTGGGTCAGGGCAGTGCCAGCCCGTCTAAAGTGGTTGTTATGAAATGGGACGGCGGTATTGAGGGCGCATCCCCACTGGCGTTGGTTGGCAAGGGTGTGGTGTTTGACACCGGTGGCATTTCGTTAAAGCCGGCCGGTGGCATGGAAGACATGACAATGGACATGGGCGGCGCTGGCGTCGTGGCCGGGGTGATGCAGGCGCTTGCGGCGCGCAAAGCCAAGGCCAATGTGGTTGGCCTGGTCGGTCTGGTTGAAAACATGCCCTCCAGTACGGCGACCCGCCCGGGAGATGTGGTGCGGTCGATGAAGGGCGATACCATCGAGGTGATCAATACCGATGCCGAGGGTCGTTTGGTGTTGGCTGATGTGCTGTGGTACGCTCAGACCCGTTTTGCGCCGGTTGCGGTCATCGATCTGGCGACCTTAACAGGGGCTGCGATCGTGGCTTTGGGTCATGAGAACGCAGCGGTGTTTTCCAACGATGATACGCTGTGCCAAAACTTTCTTGACGCGGCCGCTTCTGAAGGCGAGGGCGCTTGGCGGATGCCTTTGGGCAGAGCCTATGACAAGTTGATCAAATCGCCGATTGCCGATATGAAAAACACAGGGGGCCGACCGGCCGGATCGGTCACGGCAGCGCAGTTCTTGCAGCGCTTTGTTAGATCTGAGACGCCTTGGATACATCTCGATATTGCTGGCGTGGCGTATATTAAATCCGAGAGCACCTATTCACCCAAAGGTGCAACGGGTTGGGGTGTAATGTCACTGAACCGGTTGATTGCCGATAGATTCGAGGTCTAATGGGTGCGGCGTTCTTCTATCATCTGACGCGTACACCGCTTGAAAATACGCTGTCGATGCTGTTGGGCAAGTCGTTGGCCGCCGGTTGGCGGGTTGCGGTGCGCGGGTGCGCGGCCGAACGGATGGTCTGGCTGGACCATCAATTGTGGCAGGGGGCCAGTGATGATTTCTTGCCACACGGGCTGGCCGGAGGGGTGCATGATGCGGCGCAGCCGGTTTTGCTGACCACGACCAAAGATATGGCGAACGCGGCGTCTTGTTTAATGGCGGTTGATGGGGCCGACGTTGCCCCGGAGGAAGTGCAGCGCTTAGAGCGGGTCTGCGTCTTGTTCGACGGTAATTCAGCGACCTCTCTGGATGCCGCACGCGGACAATGGAAAGCTTTGACTGACGCGGGCTGTTCGGCTCAATACTGGTCAGAGGCATCCGGCCGGTGGGAAAAGAAGGCCGAAAAATAATGGGTTAGCGGGTTAAAATCATCTGATCTCGCTTGATTTCGATGCTCGAAAATAGGTTGAGGTAACTCATCCCAAGCAGCGATTGCCGCAATTCTCCGCCGTTGACCACGGCTTGAATATTTTGTGCGCTTACCGCGCCAATGGTGATTGTATCCAGCTGTACGGGCGCCATGCGCACGGTGCCATTGGCGGTTTGTGCCTGCATCCAGTAATTCAGTTCAGCGTCTTTGAAACCAAGTTTTTTGGCGTCTTGCTGGCTTAGAACAATTTGGCTTGCACCGGTATCAACCAGAAATACCAGCGTGTGACCGTTGACCTCAAGGCTCAGATGATAATGTCCGTCAGCTTGTTTGGGGATGATAATTTTATCGCCCTCGACCAGTCCAGTGCCTAACGTGGCTCCGGGCGGTTGGGTCTTGCGAATGTCTTGCCACATGCCAATCGCCGCGATCATCGCAACAAAAATGAACAGCCAGACACCTGCCTGCTTGGCCATTTTTCCAAGTTCGCCCCGACGGGTCATCAGCACAGAGCCAACAATTACCGCGATCAGGATGCCCAAGTACGTCAACCTTGCATAATCAGGCCCCCCCATCGGCTAGCCTCCGGGTCGCATGTGTTGGGTGAATGTTTCGATGCCATCCATCACAAACTGCACCGCCAACGCTGCCAGCAACATGCCCAATATACGTGTTACCACATTGATCCCGATTTTGCCCAACAGTCGCTCCAAAAGTGGCCCGATGGCAAACATCACATAAACCAGTATTAGCACGCTCACCATCACCAACGTGACCTGCCCGACACCCAACCCGCCAGGGTGCTTTTCGGTCAACAGGATCACCGAGGTAATCGCGCCGGGGCCTGCGATCAGTGGGATTGCCAAGGGGAAAACCGAAGGATCCCCTTCGGTGTCATCTTCGCTTTGGTCTTCACGCCGCTGGCTGCGCCGATTGAACAACATTTCCAGCGCCGTTAAAAATAATAATATGCCCCCCGCAATCCGGAAAGCAGGCATTGAGATGCCCACGAAGCCCAGCACAGATTCGCCAAAAATCGAGAAAAGAATCAAGACCCCGCC
>CESU01107534.1_pt1 | contig 30571 bp, 25 predicted proteins | sample 531141 | NCBI WGS metagenome assembly CESU01 (sample SAMEA2621401, study PRJEB7988) | marine metagenome | isolation source: saline water (ENVO:00002010), including
GCTAAAAAATGAAAGGGAAAGCCCTAAAACAAGAAATGCTATAAATAAAGCTGGTACTAACTGCCTAACTGTGGTAATCGCCTTATGCTTTTGGTTTACGTAAACTTTCCAATATCCATACTGCCAATACTGATTATAAAGTTTAGAGAAAGAACCTCTCACATAATAAAGTGCAGTCACGCTCGAGTTTAAATAAATTTTTCCCCCATTCTTTATTACTCTGTAATTTAGCTCATCATCTTGATTTCTCACTAAATCTTCATCGAAAACTCCAATTTCATCTAACGTAGTTTTTCTATAGGTTCCGAACGCCACAGTATCCACATAACCTGATTTAGCTCCTGTTCGAAAGTGAGCGTTTCCTACTCCAAATGAAGAAGACTGAGCCATACCAATTACTTCAGAAACATCATCTTCATATTCATTAATCAGCAATCCGCCTGTACAGCCTATCTTATTATCTAGCTGAAAATCTTCTACGCACTGAGAAAAATAATTTTTTGAGATCTCAGCATGGGCTCCTAATATGGCCACAAATTCTGAAGTAGAGTTTTCTATTCCTAAATTTAAAGCCAAGGGAGTCGTCTTGTTTTTATTAATAAGCAGCTTTATTTGACTATGTTTAATAGCGTATTCTCTGATTATTGTCTTGGTTCTGTCATCACTTTCTCCATCTACGACAAACACTGAAAGCTTATCTTTAGGGAAATCACAAGCGATTAGAGAATCTAAGCATTTACCAATATACTTTTCCTCATTCCTGCATGGAATCACTACTGTCAATGTGTTATCTAAAGCCATTAAGTAAGAATTAGGAATAGGTTGAAAATTGAGCTCGTAAAAATAGTATTCTATAATTATTAATTCTTATGAAGAAACTTCTTTATATACGCTAGCTAATATATATCTTCGCAACCGAAAAAAAGCAATCAATTTTATGGATAATAAGTCCACTATCGGCTTCATAGTCTCATGCTTGGTACTATTCGCGGCCTACACATTTTTATTTTCACCTTCCGAGGAAGAAATCGCTGCACAGCAAAAAGAACAAGCTCGGCTTGACAGTCTTTCTCAAACAGAACAAGGACAGCCCATTATCGCACAAGCTGATCTAGGTGGAAACACTGCAGATATTGAAGAATTTACAAGTCCTAACGACCCTAGTGATTCTAATTATGTAATTCCAGCGTTGCAAAACAAAGACATCGTTATCTCCAACGGAAACTGGGATTTAACTATAGGAACTAAAGGTGGACTTCCAAAAAGACTTGTATTAACTGATGGTTATGTTGCTTATCAAGATTCTTCTGCTGTAGAATTATGGGATGCTAACTCTCCTCAGAGTTCAATGAATATTAGTTTAGTGCATGGAGGAAAGACCATCAATACTAGAGATTTATTCTTCACGCCTTCTAAACAAAGTTTTTCTGTTACTGATACTTCTAGTATTACATTCACCTCAGATTTAGGTGCAGGTTCTAAAATAGAGATCAACTATGCGGTTTATCCGAATAGTTACGACACAGACGTAACGCTTAATCTGGTGAATGCTGGTGGTGCTGGTTCTAAAGTTATATTGGATTGGAATACGGCAGCTCTTCACCAAGAAAAAGGAATCTATAACGAACAACTTCACTCTAGTGTATTCTTTAAAACATTCGAAGATGGAAGAGATTATTTAGGAGAGTCTAGAGATAATGAAGAGGAAGTAGAGGACAAACTTAATTGGGTAGCACACAAGCAGAATTATTTCTCTGTGATCGCTATTTCAGAGGGTGGATTTGGTAAGGGCGGATTTGTAAGAAGTTATCCAGCGGATACAGAATTAGACAGTACACACTCTACTTATTATGAGACCAGATTAGCGCTTACAAACAATCACTCTGGAAACGGTGCTCTTCCTTTTAAACTATTTATGGGCCCTAATGATTTAGAGATTTTAACTGCTCTGAATATTCCAGGTGTAGTTAAAATTCCAGATTACGGTTGGACCATTTTCGGATGGGTAAACAGAGCCCTAATCGCTCCATTCTTTAACTGGATGAATGCAAATCTAGCATTAAGTGCTGGTATGTTAATATTTCTTTTAACGCTAGTAGTAAAATCTGTGCTATTTCCAGTGCAATGGAAAAACTATATGAACAGTGCTAAAATGAAAGTACTGAAGCCGGAGATTGATGAGATAAATAAAAAATTCGAGGGAAAAAATGCCATGGAGAAGCAGCAAGCGACCATGGCACTCTACAAACAAACTGGTGTAAATCCTATGGCAGGATGTTTACCGGCATTACTCCAAATGCCTATTCTTTACGCTATGTTCCGTTTCTTCCCGGCCAACATTGATTTAAGGCAGAAATCTTTCTTATGGGCAGATGATTTAGGTTCTTATGATTCTATTATTAATCTGCCTTTCGATGTTCCTTTTTATGGAGCACATGTAAGTGGATTCACCGTACTGATGGCTATTTCTATGTTCTTCTACACTAGAATGAGCTCTGGAAACATGCCACAAAGCACTCAGCCAGGAATGCCCAACATGAAAGTCATTATGAATATTTTTCCTGTGATGATGCTGTTCTTCTTCAATAAGTTCGCTTCTGGCCTGAGTTTATATTATTTCTTAGCCAACGTTTTCTCGATAAGTCAAATGCTCTTTATTAAACGATTCCTTATTAATGAAGAAAGCATTAAAACTAAAATGGAACAGAACAAAGCTAAGCCTGCAAAAAAGAAGTCTGCGTTTGCCCAACGATTAGAAGACATGCAGAAAGAACAGCAGAAAAAGATGGCTCAGCAAAAAAAGAAGAAATAACTCGATGAATAGACCATTTACTTACATATCTCTTCTATTACTCTGGATCTCTATTAACGCATGTGGATTAAAAAATGCAAGTGAATCTTCAAAAGAGATTGTTGAAGGGATTAACATAGATACTTCATTAATTCTTGAGAATTTACAACTTATAGACCCAGAAGATGAATTAGTTTCTGTTATCTCTGAGCCACTTATTACTTACCGCAGAACATACTGCTTCGGAATGTGTCCTGTGTTTAAATCTAGTATATCTCAGGAAGGACTAGTAAGCTATGAAGGAATAAACTTTGTAGACAAAATGGGGAAGTACGAAGCTATGCTCGCAGCTGCGCAAATAGACTCAATTATTCAAAGAATTCATGACGTAAATTACTTCGGTCTCGATAGCATTTATGACAATGAGTACGTTATGGACCTTCCTTCAATAATTTCTTCGGTAAATTTAGAAAGAAAGTCTCATAGCATTCAAGACAGATACGAAGGCCCTAAAGAACTTAAAAAACTATACAAGGAATTAGATGATACCTTTGCAGCGCTGGAATGGAAACCAGCCAATGAAATAGAATAAATTTTACCAACTAAATAAATGAATACAATGAAAAAACTGCTCATACTATTAATAGCCTTTACTTCATTTTCAGCTGTAAAAGCGAATGAAGGAATGTGGTTAGTTAGTCTTTTAAATAAGATGAATGAGGCTGAAATGAAAGGATTAGGTCTCAACTTATCTGCTCAAGATATTTACGACATCAATAACGCTAGTCTGAAAGATGCTATTGTACGTTTAAATTATGGTCAATGTACTGCCGAGATGATTTCTGATCAAGGTTTAGTCCTTACGAACCACCACTGTGCTTATGATGCTATCCAAACGTTAGCTATTCAAAACGGGGACGATTACCTTACCAAAGGTTTCTGGGCTTATGAAAAAAACCAGGAAATGCCTATAACAGACTTTGTGGTTTCTTTTCTTGAGAGAATAGAAGACGTATCGGCAAGAGTACTAGAAGGTATAGATCACACTACTCCAGAAGCAGATAGAGCAGCTTTAATAGCTGAGCGTAGTAAAGCCATTATGGAAGAATCTACTAATGATGGAATGTATGAAACTGAAGTGAAATCATTCTTTTATGGAAATGAGTTTTACTTAATGGTTTATAAAACTTTTAGTGATATAAGACTCGTAGGTAACCCACCAGAGGCTATAGGGAAATTTGGTGGGGACACTGATAACTGGATGTGGCCTAGACATACTGGAGATTTCTCTATGTTAAGAATATATGCTGATGCTAACAATAACCCAGCTGGATATAGCGACTCTAATAAACCTTACGCGCCTAAGCATCACTTACCTGTAAGTGCATTAGGAGTAGAAGAAGGGGACTATGCGATGATCATGGGTTATCCTGGATCGACTGACAGATATTTATCTTCTTTCGGAGTTAAACAAGCAATAGACTTAGCTAACCCTGCTGTAGTGGAAGTGAGAGATTTAAAGTTAAAAACTATGAAGTCTCACATGGATGAAGATCCTCAAGTAAGACTTATGTATGCTAGTAAATATGCTGGAGTTGCTAACTACTGGAAATACTTTATAGGTCAGACTAAGGGTCTTAAGAGACTTAACGTTTTTGGTCAAAAACAAGATATCGAAAGAGATTTTCAACAGTGGGCCAATGCTGATGAAAAAAGAAAAGATAAGTATGGTTCTGCTTTAAAAATGATGGAGGATTATTATAATGCGACTACTCCTTATGTAAAAGCAGACAAGTATTTACTAGAAGCTGGTATCACTGGTGCAGATATCGTGCTCAAAGCATGGAGAATGGGGAATGGAATTCAAATATCTTATGATGATGAAGCTAAACAATTTCCTGCAGATAAATTAGCTGGACTTAAAGCTCAGGGAGAAGGATCATACAGTGAATACAATGAAATGCTAGACAAAGACCTTTTCGTGAAGGTGATGACTATGTACATGAAAAACATTCCTCCTGACCAAATGCCAGATATCTTTAAAACTATCAATGGGAAGTACAAAGGAAACGTACAGAAATTCGCAGATAAGATGTACGACAAGTCTATCTTCGCTAACCAAGAGAATTTCGATGCATTCATAGCAAAGCCTAAAATGAAAACGTTGAGTAAAGATTTAGCTTGGCAGTTCGCAAATTCCGTGATCGCTCTTTATAGAACTGGTTTTGGTGATGCTGATGCTGTGGCTTATGATCAAAGTTATAGATTATTCGTAGATGGTTTAAGAAAAATGAACCCTTCTAAAAACTATTCTCCAGACGCTAACTCTACTATGAGAGTGACTTATGGTTCTGTTCAAGATTACTTTCCTGCAGATGCTAAGCATTACGATTACATTACTACGCACAAAGGAATTTTAGAGAAAGAAGATCCATCTAATCCTGAGTTTATTGTTCCTGGAAAACTTAAAGAGCTTATCGAAAAAGAAGATTTCGGTGGTTATGCAGATGCTAATGGAGACTTAATAGTATGCTTCCTTACGGATAATGATATTACTGGAGGAAATTCTGGCAGTCCTGTAATTAATGGAGATGGTCATTTGATAGGATTAGCTTTCGATGGTAACTGGGAAGCTATGAGTGGAGATATCGCTTTCGAACCAGAACTTCAAAGAACTATTTCTGTAGATATTAGATATGTACTTTTCATCATAGACAAGTTTGCAGGAGCTACTAATCTTATTGAAGAAATGGATTTGGTAACAGAACGTAAAACCGTTCTAAAGGAACCAGCTTTAGAGATGGCTCCAGTCGAAGATGAAGACATTCCAATGATGGACTAAATGAGAAATTAAGTTTCTCACCATAAAATATTCTAAAGCCGTTTGACTAAAATCAAACGGCTTTTTTTGTACCTATAGTTTAACTCTATTGAATAAATCTGCCTTAGATATTCTTCATCCAACTAAGCCATCAGACGCATATTTTTTGAAAAAATATTCGACTAGCTCTTTACTCAAGTACTTGAAGTTGTATCAGGTAAATAAAGTGATGAGAGGAAATGGAGATTAATTAAATAGATTTAACATAAAAAACTGAAGGTGAGTAGATAGTCTATAAAAAACTACTAAGAGAAGTTATAGAAATGCATACTCCACAACCACGTATCAAGTAGCTATAAAAAACATATTATACTATCGAAATATTCCAAAGTGTTTCTGAATTATTTTATAGAATCTGTGAATTTAAACTCCCTTAAAATAGCGACTAAGCAAAGGACTAGAATGGAGCTAAAGAAACCTTTTGGGTGATTAAGTAATTCACCACAGGGTGAACTTAAACCTCTTTATCCAACGTACTAGTAACCACATAATATCTAGGATCTTCTACAGACTCTTCTATCATTTGACCGAAATTCTCGTTTCCTTTGAGCAATAGAGTTTTGCAGTCTGGGCTAAGATGAGTAAGCTTAACCTTTTTTCCTAAAACTTCATATTTCTCTGCTATAGTCTTAATCGCTTCCATCCCTGAATGGTCTGAAACCTTAGATTCTATAAAGTCAATTTCTACACTATCTGGATCTCCAGCAGGATCAAACTTAGCATTGAAATTCTGCACAGAACCGAAAAATAATGGTCCCCAAATCTGGTACACTTTAGTTCCATCTTCTTTAGTGCTTTTTCTGGCTCTAATCATAGTAGCATTTTTCCATGCAAATACCAGAGCAGACATGATTACACCTGCGATTACCGCTATTGCTAAATCTTGCCACACTGTAATGGCAGAAACTGCTATTAGCACGAATGCGTCTGGTCGTGGAATTTTATGAAGAATCCTTAAGCTACTCCAAGCAAAAGTTCCTATCACCACCATAAACATCACTCCTACTAGCGCTGCAATAGGAATTTTATCTATCACAGGGGCTCCTACTAAAATGAACACGAGAAGTGCCAGTGCAGCAGATATCCCTGAAAGTCTGCCTCTTCCGCCGGAATTTACGTTAATAATGGACTGGCCTATCATGGCACAACCTCCCATTCCTCCGAAAAATCCATTCAAAATATTAGCACTACCCTGAGCTACACATTCTCTGTTTCCGCTTCCTCTAGTTTCTGTTAACTCATCCACTAAATTTAGTGTCATTAACGATTCTATAAGTCCTACCGCTGCTAGAATGAAAGCAAAAGGCAACATGAATAACAGGTTAGAACTCGTGTATAAATCTGGATTTAAGACATCAAATCTAAACGCTGGAAAACCACCACTTACTCCACCCTGCTGGCCATCTGGTAGACCATCTGTTATGAATGAACTCACTGTAGCTGTATCTATTTGACCGAATATAACAATACTTGTTACTGCCGCAATAGCTACTAGAGCCGAAGGGATTTTCTTAGTCAGTTTAGGTAGGAAATACATTATAGCCATAGTTAGAGTCACTAAACCTAGCATAGTCAACATTTCTGGACCTTGCAGCCATTCTGTAATAAATCCGTTTCCTTCTTCTTTTGGTAAAGCGATTTTAGCTCCGTTTTCTAAAACAGGTGTTCTAAACATTCCAGCCTGAGCTAGAAAAATAACAATGGCCAACCCATTAACAAAACCCATCATTACAGGATGAGGAATCAACCTTACAAATTTTCCAAGTTTAAATAACCCAGCAGAAATTTGGATAATTCCTACCATAAATAGCGTGACTAAAAGAAACAATAAACCTCCGTTTTCTATTCCCTGTGCAGCTCCCAAAAGCTCTCCACCTTTGATAAGTGATATCATTACTACAGCTGTAGCTCCTGTAGCTCCAGAGATCATTCCTGGTCTACCACCGAAAAGAGCAGTCACTATTCCCATCATAAAAGCTCCATACAATCCTACCATAGGAGACAGCCCCGCTACGAAAGCAAAGGCTACTGCTTCTGGAACTAATGCTATAGCTACCGTTAAACCAGATAGAATATCGTCTTTGGGGCTGAATGTGAAATTTCTTAGTGCGTGCTGAATCATGGGAATTACTTACTTGAAAAAGCGTGCAAAAATACTGTTTATAAAAAGCATACGAGAAATCCACCTCAGTTAATTCTAATTCTATTAACCCTGAAGCTTTTTTTAATAGCTAATTTCTTACTGTTTATGCCTTAACTTTTAGACAGAAAAAGAATTTACCGCTTTCTTTAGATGAACTAACCTAGTGAGCAGTGACTCCAGATTATCCAACTGCAGCATATTGGCTCCATCAGAGAGGGCTTTACTTGGATCTGGGTGTGTTTCTATAAACAGTCCATCTGCTCCAGCCGCTATAGCACTTTTAGCTATGGTCTCTATGAGTTCAGGCTTTCCTCCTGTTACACCAGAAGATTGGTTAGGCTGCTGAAGAGAATGTGTTACATCCATTACCACAGGAGCATATTCCTTCATCACCGGAATCCCTCTCATATCTACCACTAAATCTTGGTAGCCAAAAGTGGTTCCTCTTTCTGTAATCCACACATTGTCATTTCCTGAATCTTTTACTTTATTCACCGCAAACTGCATAGACTCTGGCCCTAAAAACTGCCCTTTTTTTATGTTCACAAACTTGCCTGTTTTGGCAGCTGCTACCAGTAAATCTGTTTGTCGGCATAAGAAAGCGGGGATTTGCAACACATCTACATAATCTGCAGCGCGCATAGCTTCTTCTGCCGTGTGAATATCTGTAACTACAGGTACATTTAATTCTGCGCTCACCTCAGCCAAATAACTCAACGCCTTTTCATCTCCTATTCCCGTGAATGAATCTATTCGGCTTCTGTTTGCTTTTCTGTATGACCCTTTAAATACAAAAGGAATCTCTAATCGGTCAGTAATTTCTTTAATACGCGTAGCAATGCTAAAGACTAATTCTCTACTCTCTACAGCACATGGCCCGGCTAATAGAAAAAAGTTGCCTGAAGATGCGTGGTTTATTTTAGTTGGAAGGTTCATGGTGCTTGTCTAAATGTTCTGGATATTCCGAAACTGGCGCTTCTGCCTTTTCCGCTTTCTACAAATGCGCCTACTAAGTTTCTGGTAATGAGGTGAAAACGCCAATTCTCAAAATTAAAATGTGCTCCGGCATTCATTCTGAGCCCACCATATCCACCGTAGCTAAGACCTATATTATACCCCACCATGTCTGATTCATTATGGAGGTAATTCACTCCCAAATCAGCATTATGGTGAGTAAAAAATCGCTTTCTTACAGAGAATCCTATGTGGTCACTTTTATTAATTCGGTGAAAATAGTTCGCGTTTATGTCTAATGGCATCCATACCGTCTTGGTCTTTTGCTCATCTGTATATGCTAAAGAATCCTCTATAGTAATGGAGGTAAAACCATTGTCTGAGGAGAACAATTCATTTACATTTACACCACTGTAATTCCACGAGCTGTCTGCTTTCAATTGTCTAGTTCTATCATTTAACCGAACAGCACCGATATTTCTAACTTCAATAGAGAATAAACCTTGGTTCTCTCTGAGTTGCATATTATATCGCCCATTCAGCGTTATTCCAGCACCTGAGTTGCTCAGAAAATTTCCTCTGAGAGTATCGTTGGTAATTAAGGTGCCAGCATAAGACAGCTGTACTTCAGAGGCATCTTCTGCTGTATATATCGTAAACTCTTCTAAATCTGAAGAAAAATAATTTTGTACGTTTATGAGGTTAAATGAAAGGTAGCTTCCTGTGGACTCATTCATCACTCCTAGTCCAGCATACTGATATTTCATTACCTCAGATGTCATATTGGACATTTGGAGCGTTTCTCCTAACTTGTCTGCGTTTCCTAGAAACATAAAGTGGAATAAATCTTTAGGGAAAGAAGCATACCCATACTGAGCCATTCCAAATTCTAAAAATAAGCTGCGGTTCTTCTTAAATAAAACACTATCCGATAGCGTCCTGTAGCGAAGTCCTATATCGGTCCATCCACCAAAGGCGTTCTGCCCATCCATGTTTTCCAACATGCTGTTTAATGAGTTTCTGTCTATCCCACCGCCTAAGACCAGGTTAGTGATTAGGCTATTCTGAATGTTGTCTGAGAAGTAATCTAGCTCTGTGTTTAACTCCAGCACATTGTATTTTTCAATAATAGGCTCATGTGTAAAGTCAAGAACATTCTGCGCTGCAGCTACCCCACACCCTAGAATGAATACTACTAAAAGTCTAAATTTCCACTCCATAAGTTACTTTTCCTGTGATGAGAATTTCAATTTTATCTGCCGTAAGCAGTTTTACTTCTTCGTTATTAGTGGTATTGACTATGACTTTTACTATCAACTCTGAGGCTGCATAAAACTCGTCTAAGCTGCTCTCTGTAAGCTCCAAAGTAATAGTATGCTCAGTAGCTTCTCCGTCTACTTCAGGAATAATAGAAGCTTGCCAGAATACTTCCGGTACACCAGGAAGAAACATCTCTACATCGAATCCCAATTCAAAACTGTTTTTAAGTACGGCTGTTAATACGAGTGCCTTTATGTTTTCTTCTCTCTCCAGATCTAAACTCAAAGTGTCTAATAAGGTTAAGTCTTCAATGCTTGCGCAGAGAGGAAAAGAAATATCTGCTACTATCTGAAAAGGATACTCATCCAGAAAAAAGTCGAATCCTCCAGACACATCACCCAGTGGATTGAGGATAGCATCTCCCTGAAGCTTTAATCTGTTGGGTGTTACAGATAAGGCCTCAGCTAAATTAGAAGTCTCATCAAACTCGAATGTAACAGAACTAGGAATAACCGCATCTGCAGTTTCTATGGCTCTAGAAATATTCACGAGATTATATAGTTCAGTGGTTTGTAACACTACTTGATTTCCTGTTACAGAATTTAAAGTGGCCAGTTCACTCAGCCGCACCTGTGCATCTACACCAAAGTTATTTATAAACTCTAAGGAAGCATTTAACTCTCCCAAAGTAACTGTTCCTCCCTGATAAATGAGCGAATCTAATACGATTTCTTCATCTATCTCTCTCTCCCACTGACCGAAGTAACCTCTTAACTCTTCTATCTCTAAATCTAATAGCTCTAGTTTCACAGTTACTAAGTTAGACCCATAAACCTGAGCCGTGTATGTGGGAGAGTTAGAAGTAGCTACCGACAGTTCGCCTGTCAAGGTGTTTCTCTCAATTCCACTGGCTCCAGTGAAGTCCAATGTATATCCTGATATATCTACTATTAGTTCATCCGTAAATGGTTCCGCTGCGCTGGCAGGTTCTGTTTGCCCTAATAAGCTTAACGGTTGACCATCTAGCTCGATTCCGTTTAACAAATAAGTTAAATCTAAGTATCCATCGACATCACTTTCGAAGATTACCCTGAGGCTTCCAGACTTTATTTTTCCAAAGCGCAGCAATGCCCCATCTAGATTAAAATCAAAATCCTCATCTAAAGTGAAAATATTGGTCGCATTCTCAAAAGGCAATGGTCCTATTCCTATCCCAGAAGTGTAGGCTGCCTCTATTAGCGTATCACCAAGGTTTATTAACTCATTTAAATCTAACGGTGCTAGGGTATCATAATAATGAACTTCCACCACTTCTCCGTCTAATTGGAGGTGGTCATTACCATCCTCAAAATCATGGAAGCTAAGCTCTCCTTTAGCTATAGGAAAAGCAAACTCAGGCTCCCAAGTAGTATTTCCTCTATTACAACTAGATAGAAATAATATGAAACAAACAAAACAAAATACTGAAAGAATGTTTTTCATTAGATGGTAAAAATAAGTAGGATTACTGGTATGAGTACAAACTACTCGTCTATTCTCCTAATGTAAATTAGTGCGCTGTAAAGGGATACTAGAATAACAGGTATTAGAGATTCGTGAAGATCTTGAGCTAAAAAGGTCCAAGACATTAGAGTTGTAACGACTATGCCAGAATATATCTGGAGCCATATTTTTCTAGAAAACTTAATAAATGGAAGAATCAAATTTAGCGGAGAAGCCCACAACAGATTTAGGTTTCCTGAGGTCGCAGAATGATCTGTGAAGAACCAAAGAAAAAAGATTAGCGCTCCTAGCAGCCCATTTATAAAAAGAATTACTGCTGATAGAATTCGGCTTTGGGTTTTTCTTCTATAAAAAAAGAGAACCGCTAATAGTGCTGTAGAAATAATCCATAACACGCTAGAGGTTTTATCTAAAAGCTTCACATGCACCTTCTTCTTTTCTGAAGGCAACACTTCATACCCATCAGTTACCAGATCATTTCCATTAAGCATGGCCCTCTGAAACATACTTTTCAATGAGTCTGGTAAGAAAGCTTGTTCACCTTCTTTCAGTTCATAATCACAAGGGATTCCCAGCGCCAGATCTATACCTAGATCACTCCATTGCATCTGTGTTAGGTATACCTCTATCATTTCTCTGAAAGTATGCCCGTTTCCACTTTCTGAGGTTTTCCAGTCAATCGTATTCTCCGTGGCTTCATCTACAATATCTATTAAACGCGTGGCACAATTGTCATAGAAAAAATCATATTTATACTGTACATTTTCGGGAAGCATGTTTATCTCTAATAGAGCTATTAGTTTTTCCTTCTGGACTTCTGTGAAATTTAATTTCTGAGCCCAAATTTGTCTATGTTCCACGATATAACCATACTGGAAGTATCCAAACTTCTCCTTATCCAATTTATAAGGAAGCTGTCCCCTGGCGAATTTCAGATAGAAGTTCTCCGTGCTAAAATTGAATGTCCCGTAATTGTATACAAAATCAGAGGTTGGAGTCTTGACAACAAGGGCAGCATGGCCAAACACTGAATACAAGTCCTCTCCAGGACTGCACGTAAGAATATAAATTTCAGTTTCACCAGGCTTGGTATTAAACTGCGCTTTAGCAGTTAACCCTAGAAAAACGAATAGAAAGAAAAACCAAATATGTTTCATTAAAAAAAGTCCTGAATTAATTCTGGACGAAGATAACAAAGGTGAGGTGATTCATTTCTGAACCGTCTGTTTTTTTATTTATTTCAAAGCTATTTTAGTCAGATTAACTAGTCCAGAAAAGACAAATTTAGCTGCACCTTGTAGCCGTATTGTTTGAAATAAATCTCCTGATTTTTTAAAGTTAACCATTAGACCCCCACCTTTAGTTATGATTTTCCGAGAATAAACACCATCCTCAGAAACCGAGGATAATGCCGCAGCTGTCACACCTGTGCCGCAGGATAACGTCTCATCTTCCACTCCTCTTTCATAAGTCCGCATGTGAATTTCACTCCCATTCTGACTTATAAAATTGACATTAATTCCTTGCTCTGAAAAGCGCTGATTATACCGCACTTTTCTGGCCTCCACGATTATATCGAATTCCTTGAGAGCGCTGCAACGCCTCACAAAATGCGGACTCCCTGTATCAAGCACAAAGTCACTATCAATTTCTTCAATACCTTCCACATCACTCATTGATATTTCAATATTATCGATATCTAAAACCTCACCCGTATGAGTGCCATCTATGGCATTAAAAGAGCAGGTCTTTCCTTCAAAAACGTGCTCAGCATAGGCAAACGACACGGCACACCTACTTCCATTACCACAGAAGCTCTGAGAACCATCAGGATTATAATAGTCCACATAAAAGTCTGTTTTTAAATCAGGCTTGATTAAAATAATGCCGTCAGCACCTATTCCAAATTTCCTGTCGCATAAACGTTTAATCTGCAGTGGTTCGAGAATAACGTCTTTATCTATGGCATTCACCATGATGAAATCATTTCCTGTTCCCTGATATTTAAAAAAAGTAATCGTCATATTAAATAGACCTTCAAATGTAAGAGAAAATTGAGGGTTATGCTCATATTGATTTCGTAACTTCGTCGTTTAATTTAGCACGAATAATGAAGGGACCTTCAGAAGAAGTTATGGTTGGAAATTTGAGTGAAGAAACTGCGCTGAAAGGTCTAGAGCTAATGTTCACAGCCAGGGCCATGGCTAATAAATTCGAAGAAGAAAAAGAAGTAACTAAGACCTATGTGCACGCCACATCAGCTGGCCACGAGGCTGCTCAACTAGCTATATCTATGCATTTAAGGCCACAAGACTTTGTTTTCCCTTATTACAGAGATGAGTCAATTCTACTCGGAATAGGAATGACTCCTTATGACTTAATGCTTCAACTTCATGCCAAAAAGGATGATCCTTTTTCTGGAGGAAGAACGTATTACTCTCACCCTAGCCTAAACAAAGCCGATAAGCCTAAAATACCTCACAACTCGTCTGCTACAGGAATGCAAGCCATACCCTCTGCAGGAGTAGCTATGGGAATACAATATAGAGAGTCCCAAGGTCTTTCGAAACCAGAACCTGGAGAAGCTCCAGTGGTAATCTGTAGTATAGGAGATTCAGCTATGACTGAGGGAGAGATTAGTGAGGCTCTTCATATGGCTGCTCTTAAGAAACTTCCAATCATCTTTTTCGTGCAAGACAACGGATGGGATATTTCAGCAAAGGCAGAAGAAATTAATTTCGGAACAGCTATGGATTTAGCCAAAGGATTTCCACCAATAGAGGCGCACTCTTTTGATGGGGCTGATTTTCTAAACTGCTATGAAAAATTCGGTGAAATAGTTAAAACTGTTAGAGAAGAGAGAAGGCCTTTTCTTATTCACGCTAAAGTCCCTTTTCTGGGTCACCATACTTCTGGGGTGAGGAGAGAATGGTACAGAGATGATTTAGAAGACCACAAAAGAAGAGACCCCTTGCCTCGTTTAGAATCTAACCTTTTAGATAATGGTGTAGGGATAAAAGAAATAGTCAAAATTAAGACAGCGGTAAAAAAACTCGTTGAAAATGATTACGACAGAGCCTTAGCAGCAGAAGAGCCCAACCCTGACAGCATACTTGACCACTGCTACGCGCCTTCAACTATTACCGAGGAGTCGGGAGAAAGAAAGCCTGAGAGCGGAGAAATGAAGTTAATGGTAGACTGTGCTTTATTCGGAGTGCAAGAACTGATGGAGAAACATCCAGAGGCACTTTTATATGGCCAGGATGTGGGCGCGCGTTTGGGAGGAGTTTTCAGAGAAGCAGCTACATTGGCTCAGAAATTCGGTGATGACAGGGTGTTCAACACTCCTATTCAGGAGGCATTTATCATAGGATCTACTTGCGGAATGAGTGCCGCGGGTCTTAAACCCATAGTGGAAGTTCAGTTTGCTGATTATATATGGCCTGGACTAAATCAATTGTTTACAGAATTAAGCAGAAGTTATTACTTGTCAAATGGTCAGTGGCCGGTCAGTTCGTTAATTAGAGTTCCTATAGGAGCCTATGGTAGCGGAGGACCTTACCACAGTTCAAGTGTAGAATCTATTCTGACTAATATCCAAGGAATCAAAGTAGTTTACCCTTCGAATGGCGCAGATCTCAAAGGCTTGTTAAAAGGTGCTTTTTACGACCCTAATCCAGTGGTTATGTTAGAACACAAAGGGCTTTACTGGTCTAAAATAGCTGGAAGTGAGGAAGCGAAATGTATAGAGCCAGCGGAAGACTATATTATTCCATTAGGAAAAGCTAGAGTAGTGCAAGAAGCCACAGATAGTGATTCTATAACCGTAATAACATACGGTATGGGTGTTTATTGGGCGAAAACCGCTTCTAAAGATATACAAAGTAAAGTAGAGATTTTAGACTTGCGTACGTTACTTCCTTTGGATGAAGAAGCTATTATCAATTCGGTGAAACGAAACAACAGATGCGTCGTAGTCACTGAGGAACAACAAGCTATGAGTTTTTCTAGAGGAATAGCAGGAATGATCTCAGAGAGATGTTTTAAACACTTGGACGCTCCTATTTTGACTGTAGGAAGTGAGAACACTGTGGCCATTCCGCTAAATAAGACTTTAGAAAAAGCCATGCTTAACAACGCACAAAAAGTAAAAGAGGCTATTCTGAAAACACTAGAGTTTTAAATATGAACACTTTCTCTAAACTTGGCCTATTTGTTAGTTTTTTCATTCTTTCTAGCTGTGAAAAAACACCTCACCTAGACTTTTCTCAAATCAAATATCTAGACGGTGGCGAATTGAAATCAGTAGAAATAGGTAAAGGAAAAAAGACAGTAGTACACTTTTTTGCCAGTTGGTGCTCTGACTGCAGGAGAGAGATGCCAGATGCCAATGAAGTATTATCCAAAGCAGGAGAAAATTTTAGGATATATTATCTGACAGATGATTCACCTGAACGAATAGCACAGATGAGCAAAAAGTATAAAATACCATTTGAAACATATCAAATAAATAAAAGTTTAAAAAATGTGGGTGTTTATTATATTCCCCTCACCTATTTCATAGATGAGAATGGGAAACAAATCATAGCACAGGCAGAGCAAATAAACTGGCATTCAAAAGAAATTAAATTATTTTTAGAAGACAATTAACCATGAGCAGAAAGCACGATTTAGAAGTTATTTCTATAAATAAAGCGACTCCATCATCTGTGGTGATAACGTTAGAAAAAATGCCGAGCCAAACCTATAAGGCAGGTCAATACATCTCTTTGGAGTTAGCCATTAACGGTGAGCAGGTCAATAGAAGCTACTCATTCAGTAGTGCGCCTTTTGAAGAGAACTGGCAAATAGGAGTGAAACACGTAGAAAAGGGTAAAGCCTCTACATTCTTAAACAAGGAACTAAAGGCTGGAGATAAAATCACCTGCTTGGAGCCCATGGGGAATTTCGTATTACCTGACTGCAGAGTTTCACAGACTCATTATTTATTTATAGCAGCTGGAAGTGGGATTACCCCTATTTACGCGATGCTAAAAACTCTTATTACCTCTGAGAACGCAGGTAAAATAACGCTATGTTATGGGAACAAATCTCCGGATGAAACTATGTTTTTAAGCGAGCTAGAATCTCTAGCAGAAAGCAATTCCAACTTCAATTTAGAACTTATTTACTCTCAAACCGGAGGTCAGGATTATTTTCACAAAGGCAGAATAAATTTCGGAAAAACGCTTGAGTTAATGGCCAAACATCCTTTTTCAGGGTTATCTAAGCATGCCTTTATCTGTGGTCCTGGAGACATGATTACAAGTGTAACTAATGCATTAGCAGACAACGGGTATTCAAAAGCTGAAATTCATACTGAATTTTTTACTGCACCTACAACTGAAGAACTTGTTCAAACGAATACTTCAATAGAAGATGAAAGCACTACTTTTTCGGGAACGGCCAAAATAAAAATCACTTTAGATGATGAAGAGAGTGAAATAATTCTAACTGGAGGTGGCAAAACAATACTAGACGCTGCTCTCGACGCTGGGATGGACGCTCCTTTTAGTTGTAAGGGTGGAGTTTGCACAGCTTGCAGAGCTAAAGTCACTAAAGGAAAAGTCGAGATGCTTTCAAACTTCGCCTTGACTGATGGAGAATTAGAGGAAGGGTTTGTTCTTACTTGCCAAAGTCATCCTAAAAGTGATTTGATTGAATTTAGCTATGATGAATAGGCTACTAAACTCCTTTTAAAAATCCGAAAGCCTATACTAGCCCAGCAATTTACGTAAGCGAGGTTTGGAATTTTACCTCTGGGGAATTTGGATTTATTAAAGTGATAGATGCTTTTTTAGGAGTATAATTAACCAGTCAGTCATGCTGCCGGATAAACTTGTAATGACGTACCTGTTAAAACTACTATTTTCACTTTTACACAGCGACTACTTCCTTCACCCCTTCTAGCTTACTTTTAAGAAGTCCTTCTATTCCTCCTTTTAAGGTTTGCATACTTGAAGGACACCCATTGCACGCTCCCTTCAGTTCTACATAGACTTTACCGTCCTTAAATGCCCTGAAATCTATAGCTCCCCCATCCTGCTCTACAGCGGGCCTAACGAATTCATCTAACAACTGGATTATTTGATCATCTAATTCTGTCGCAATAGCATTATCTAAATCTTTCAATTTAGCTTCTCTCTCTGGAGTTAAATCAGCAGGATCCTCTCTCACTGCGATGCTTTCTGGAACAAAGCTCACGGCCACCTCATTCTCCATTAACCAATCTCTGATGTACCCTCTCATCTGCTGAACTACTAATTCCCAGCCGATACTTTCATCTTTGGTTACGGTAACATAGTTGGCACTAATAAAAACACCCTTGACAAAAGGAAAATTAAAAAGCTCTTTAGCCAAAGGAGATGATTCTCCAACCATTTCTAACTCTGTATAATCAGCTTGCTTACCATCACTGATGAGCTCTCTATCTGTAACAAACTTCATCGTCACTGGATTAGGAGTCATCTCAGCATATACATCTGTAGGGATTATTTTATTTTCCATACGCACAAAGGTACACCGCCTAAACTCTAATTCAAAGAGTAAACCACTCCATGCGACAAATTGTTTGTAAGGAGGCTATAACCTAACTCCACTCTCTATATCAAGAAAAATATCTAAGACATGAATTTCTTCGTCTTCTAATCTGTAGTAAATTCGATAATTCCAAGCTAGCACACTTCTATAATCTCCGTCTAAACTTCCAAACTTAGCTTTTCTGCTGTCTTTCTCTGCATTTACGGTCAATCTCCGAAGCCTACTGAGGATAGCTTCTTTCGCTTTATCGGCACCTAAAAAACCATTCTGTTGATGCTTAGCTATTATTCTTTTTAATGAATTAACAGCTCTGTCAGATATAATTATTTTTCTGTTTTTCACGATAGGGTGGATTCGACTCGATACGAGTCTCAAATATACTAATGCTGTTCGTTGCTCTGCAATAACTCAGATAGATTTTATACCTGTTCAGCCAATTCACATTTCAAATGAATAAAATTTAATCACCTGAAGAGACTCTTAAATGTACCCAGGAAGGCAAAGAAATAGACTTCCTCCCATAACCAGGACATGCGCATAACGTTAGAGGTGAAGACCGAGTTCACTTAATGACTAAAGTGTTAAACTATATTAAATACAATTTGTGACTTTAGTTCAGCATTGTAACGCTAATTTTCTCGACCCTACAAGGCCTTAATTTGATACTTTTACAGCCTAAATTAATGAGATGAAAAACACCGCACTTTCTAAATGGCATGAAGCTAACGGAGCCAAAATGGTTCCATTCGCAGGATATAACATGCCTGTCCAATACACGGGAATTAATGATGAACACTTAAGAGTGAGAAACAGTGTGGGAGTTTTTGACGTTTCTCACATGGGTGAATTTCATGTCAGAGGAAAAGAGGCGCTTGATTTAATTCAAAAAGTAACTTCTAACGATGCCTCCATACTTACTCCTGGAAAAGTACAATACTCCTGCTTGCCAAACGCTGAAGGAGGAATCGTAGATGATTTACTCGTTTACTGCCTGGCAGAAAATGACTACATGCTAGTAGTAAATGCATCTAACTTAAAAAAAGACTTTGATTGGATTCAGAGCCATAACACATTCGACTGTACGCTTAGTGATGACTCCGATGAAATGGCGTTATTCGCTATTCAAGGGCCTAAGGCAACAGAGACGCTCAATAAGCTTACTTCTGAAAATTTAGGAGAGATGGCTTACTATAATCTAAAGCACATTACTTTTTGCGGCAAAGAAAACATCCTTATTTCTAACACAGGCTACACAGGTGCAGGTGGATATGAAATCTACTTACCTAATAACTGCGCAGAATTATTCTGGACTAAAATATTAGAAGCCGGGGCCGAATATGACATTCAAATGATAGGCTTAGCCGCTAGAGATACGCTGAGACTAGAAATGGGATTCTGCCTTTATGGAAATGACATCGACGACACCACTTCGCCTATTGAAGCTGGCTTGGGATGGATTACCAAGTTTACAAAAGATTTTATAGGAAAAGAAAACATCTTAGCTGATAAAGAAAATGGCCCTTCTAAAAGACTTGTAGGATTTGAATTAACCGAAAGAGGAATTCCAAGAAAAGATTATCAGATTGTTAATTCTGAAGGTGATGTAATCGGTAAAGTAACATCTGGAACCATGAGCCCGTGCACTAAAAAAGCCATCGGAATGGGCTATGTGCAGTCTGGAAATCACAAACAAGGAACTGAAATAGCTATATTAATACGAAACAAACCCGTTAACGCATTAATTACTAGACCACCATTTATACCAAAATCGTAAATTCACCTTATGACCGGAGAAAAAAAACGTATTGAAGTCTGTTATTCGCCCAACCAATGGCACTTATACAAAAAAGACTACGAAATAGCAATTGTCATAGACGTGCTGCGCGCGACGAGTGCTATTTGCGCGGCAGTAGAAAATGGAGTGACTATTATTCCTGTGAGTTCATTAGAGGAAGCTCAAGTATATCAGGACAAAGGATACTTGGTAGCTGCAGAGAGAAACGGACAAATAGTAGAAGGTTTTGACATGGGAAACTCTCCTGTTTCATTCAAGAACCCTGAGCTAAAAGGAAAAACAGTTATCCTGACTACCACCAATGGAACAAAAGCTATAAACATAGCCAGAGAAAAAGAAACCGTAGCTATCGCCAGTTTAAATAATCTGGAAGCAATATGTAACTGGCTCATAGAACAAAATAAAAATGTCCTTCTACTAGGCTCAGGCTGGAAAGACAAATTCAATCTTGAAGACACTATCTGCGCTGGCGCTATTGCAGACGAACTAATTGAAAGTCATAAATTCTTTGCGGAAGAAGATTCTACTATAGCAGCTAAATTCATTTACAGAAGCGCTAAAGAGAATATATTTAGCTTCTTAAAGGCTAGCTCACATAGAAGAAGATTAAGAAAATTAAACCTTAATGAAGACATAAAATACTGCCTTACTCCCAACACTACTTCTGTGGTCCCTATATTACAAGGTGATGAAATAGTAGCAGCTAAAAAGCAGCTCGTTTCAGAATGAAAAAGTACTGGGCTATAACAATACTCGGCACGCTTCTAATTTCTTTCAATACTATTAGGCCGAAGCACAATTGTTCTGACTGGGGCTTTTTTGCGCACAAAAAAATTAATAGATTAGCTATTTTCACTCTTCCAAGTGAAATGTTCGGGTTTTATAAAGCCCATGCCGATTACCTCACAGAACATTCTGTAGATGCAGATAAAAGAAGACACAGCGTAAAAGGAGAGGCCCCTAAGCACTATATAGACTTAGATCACTTCGGAGGAGATAGTTTGTCTGCGCCGGAAGACTTATTCGCCTTAATGCCGAGAAATTGGTATGATGCAGTAGATAAATTTACGGAAGACTCTCTAGAGGCCTATGGCACACTTCCATGGAACATTAATCTCCTTTCGCTTAGACTGATAGAGTCCTTTAAAGAGAGGAATACGAAAAAAATACTTAGGCTTTCTGCAGACATAGGTCATTATATAGGAGATGCTCACGTGCCTTTACATACGACAGAAAACTATAACGGACAGGTAACCGGACAATATGGCATTCATGGGTTTTGGGAGAGCAGATTACCTGAACTTTTTTATGACGACTACGACCTGTTTGCTCCAGATATTTATTTCGTAGAAAGCAAAAGAGATTTTATTTGGGAGATAGTGGAGCAGAGTCATTATGCACTGGACAGCGTTTTAACATTCGAGAAAAACCTGAGCAGTGATTTTCCTGAGGATAAGAAAATGAGTTTCGAAGAAAGAGGTACTATGATTATGGAAGTATACTCCAAAGAATTCAGCACAGAATACCACAATAAGTTGGATGGAATGGTAGAACGAAGGTTCCGCTCTGCTATTCATTCTTTAGGATGTTTATGGTATACTTGTTGGGTAGAAGCGGGTCAGCCAGAATTAAATTCTTTAATTCCAGAGAATCTTCTCCCTCCATTAATTGAAAAAAAAGATTCTATAAATTCCGAATCCCACCCTAAGAGAAAATAATTTCAGGCGTATACCTGCATAATGAAAACGAAACCCTTTAGCTGAGGAGAGCGCATCAGGCTAAACAAAAAGTCCCCAGTTATGAAAAAAACAAGATTTATTTGTTTTGTTCCTACTCCTTTTTCTAACGGACAAAGGATCTCAAGCACAAAGTGGACAAATAACTCCGGTAACTGAATTTCAAGAAGGCTTAATTCTGACTCAAAAAGGAATGGCCACTTTTTGAGGCCAATGACTTTGTAACTAACGGTTTCAACAGAAACGATGGATTTAAAAGAACTTAAAACGAGATCATTTTAATTTAAGAGATTTATTCCAATAGCTAACATTACTCTTTGACAAGAGGGTTGAACTTTCTAGTAAAACAACATCATCATTTTAAACGTCTTTATTCGGAAGATGAAATTATATTTTTAATAAAACAGAGACTAGAGCTTCGCCAATGCGATTAATATTTCCTCAGGACATTTCACTGGTCTTCCAGAATCAGCATTTAAAAAAACTAATGTTGTCTGTGCTTTAGACAAAACCTCCACTCCTCTTTTTAACTTGTAATCAAATACAATTTTAACTCCGGGTATATTAGTTAGGACAGTCTCTAACGTAAGATTATCATCATAAAAAGCCGGTTTAATGTAATCTACGTTTAAATTCACCACAGGCAGTAAAATACCCTTCTCCTCTAATTTACGATAAGAAATCCCAAGACTTCGAAGCAACTCTACCCTTCCCACTTCAAAATAAGTGGCATAATTACCATAATAGACATATCCCATCTTATCGGTTTCAGCATATCTCACCCGTATGTTAATGGTATGTTTATACAATATCAGCTTAAATTAAAACGGGAAGGTAAGATAAAAAGTAACTTTGTAACGAGATGAAAAAAATATTTCGAATATCCCTTTCTTTAGTAATTACTGCGCTTTTTATGCATTGCAGCGCGAATTTCAACGCCACTAATACAGCTATTAGTTACAACCAGCTAGATAGCACTATGACTGAGGAATCTCGTTCTTTAGCCAAACTTATAAAGCCTTATAACCAAGGGTTAGAGACCACAATGAATTCAGTGATCAACACCTCTGAGAAAGACATGCTAAAAGCTAGACCAGAAGGAATATTGTCAAATTTTGTAGCAGATTTGATTTTCGAGGAAGTAAATGAGTTAGCCGAGTTCAATGGAGATTTATGCCTTCTAAATCACGGAGGACTCAGGAGTTCGCTCCCCTCTGGAAACATCACCGTAGGTGACATTTATCAGCTAATGCCCTTTGACAATGAAGCTGTCATAATCGAGCTAAAAGGCGAAAAAATTTTAGAAATAGCTCAATATCTAGCTGAGTCAGGAGGAGAGCCTGTTTCCAATATAAAGCTAAAAATAAGCTCACCAGAGCTCATTTTAGTGAATAACAAGCGTGTGAATACCAATACCACCTATAACGTGATTACCTCTGATTATTTAGCCCATGGAGGGGACAAAATGTACTTCTTTGAAAACCCCGTGAGCATAAAAAAAACAGGACTAAAAATTAGAGACTTGATATTAGAGCATATCCAAGAAGAAAAAGAACTAGGAAGAACCTTAAACGCAATATTAGATGGCCGGTTATTTCAATAACAGAAGAAATTTCATAAAAAAAGTGAGCCTGGGCAGTGCTGCCTTTAGTTTAGGCCAAGGTCTAATCAATTCAGCTAAACCAGCAGAAGAATTAATCATCCTGCACACGAATGATGTGCACAGTCACATTCATGCTTTTAAAAAAAATCATTCTAGATACGCAGGAGCAGGAGGAGCGATTAAACGATCACTACTTATAGACAGCTATAGAAAACAATATAAAAATGTATTACTATTAGATGCTGGTGATATTTTTCAAGGAACTCCATTCTTCAATTTTTATGGTGGAGAACTAGAAATGAAACTCATGACCAAAATGGGTTACGATGCAGCGACACTTGGAAACCATGACTTTGACGGGGGAATTGATGGATTGCTAAAGGCAAAGAAACACGGAAAATTCGACTTCATTAATGCCAATTATATAATTGAGAATGAGCTAAAAAATATAGTCAAGCCTTATAAAATATTCAAGAAGGGGAAAATAAAAGTGGGAGTCTTTGGGATTGGAATAGAATTGGAAGGCCTAGTAGACCCTAAATTATGCGCAGGAATAATCTACACTGAACCGATTTCCAAGGCAAATAAAACAGCCACGCATCTCAAAGAAAAAATGGAATGCGATTATGTAATTTGTTTAAGTCACCTCGGGTTAAAATATGATTCAGATAAGGTGAGTGATATTATCCTAGCTAATAACAGTGAACACATCGATTTAATTATAGGAGGGCATACGCATAGTTTTCTGGATGAGCCGTTACGAATGAAAAATAAAAATGGAGAACAAACACTTGTAAGTCAAGCTGCTTGGGCCGGTTTGCGTTTAGGGATTGTTAAAGTAGAGTTCACTAAAGAGCTAAAAACTAGTGCTGGAATAACGACAAAAGTTTAAATTTCAAACCATGTCATTCGTTTCTTCTTTCAAAAGGTTCTTTACCTGTCAAAAAAAGTTCGAAGTCAAGTATAAAAAAGTTTTTTTTTAACCAATTTTATTTAATATTTGTACTCTATGTGTAAAACATCTCTTACAACAATTTTTAAGAGTGTTTTAATACAACCTAAACAAAATAATTAACCCTAATAAGTTATAAATACATGCTTAAAGATTATAACCAAGTTTGGAAAAACTGTCTGACTATTATCAAAGATAATGTTAGTGAACAAGCCTACAAAACTTGGTTCGATCCCATCAAGCCCATTAAACTTGAAAATAATGTTTTAACGATTCAAGTGCCATCTCAATTTTTCTATGAATGGTTAGAGGAGCACTTCGTAAACTTATTAAAGAAAACGCTTACCAAAGAGCTAGGTGCTGAAGGAAGGCTTGAGTACTCCATAATTATGGAAAACTCTCAAAGAAACTCTAGTCCTTACACAGTGAAAGTCCCGCCATCAAGCTCTAAAGCTGTTAAGAATAGGTCAGTAGCTATGCCTATGACCGGCACTTCTACACAGATAAAAAATCCTTTCGTAATTCCAGGCTTGAGAAAACTTCAAATAGACTCCAACCTCAACCCGAACTATTCTTTTGAAAACCTCATAGAAGGTGAATGCAATAGATTAGCTCGAAGTGCTGGTTATGCAGTAGCTAAAAAACCGGGAGGAACTGCATTTAATCCGTTATTCATATATGGTTCTGTAGGCTTAGGTAAAACTCATTTAGCTCACGCTATAGGGATTGAAATTAAAGAACAAAATCCTGAAAAAACTGTTTTATACGTTACTTCAGAGAAGTTTACTCATCAGTTTATAGATGCTGTTAAAAACAACACTGTTAACGATTTCAGTCATTTCTATCAATTGATAGATGTACTTATTATAGACGATGTTCAATTCTTTAGCGGAAAGGAAAAAACACAGGATGTATTCTTCCACATATTCAACCACCTGCACCAAACTGGAAAACAAATAGTTCTTACTGCCGACAAGCCACCTGTAGAAATGCAAGGAATGGAGCAGAGACTGTTAAGCCGTTTCAAATGGGGACTTTCTGCAGACATTCAAGTACCATCTTTAGAAACTAGAGTAGCTATTTTAGAAAAGAAGATGTATACGGATGGTATCGAGCTTCCAAAAGAAGTAGTTGAATATTTAGCTTACAGCATTACTACGAACATTAGAGAATTAGAAGGAGCTTTAATTTCTCTTATAGCACAGTCTTCACTGAACAAAAAATCTATCACGCTAGAGTTAGCCAAGAAAATGATAGATAAATTTGTGAAAAACACTGCTAGAGAAGTATCTATCGACTATATCCAAAAAGTAGTTTGTGATTACTTCGATTTACCAATCGAATTACTGAAGTCTAAAACTAGAAAAAGAGAAATCGTACAAGCTAGACAAATAGCTATGTATTTCGCTAAGAAAATGACTAAGTCTTCTCTAGCTAATATCGGACTTCACTGTGGTGGAAAAGATCACGCCACTGTGCTTCACGCATGTAGAACAGTAAACAACCTACAAGAAACTGATAAGCATTTTAGAAAGTACCTAGATGACTTAGAGAAGAAGTTAAGTATACAATAAAAACAGCTCAAATCGAACTCATTTCAGGCCCTGTCAGTTTTACTGATGGGGCCTTTTTTTGGTCAAAACAATCTACACCTCTAAACACATGTCTACAAATCCAAATTATCATTGGTGAATTTTCACCTCGACTGACCAAACTGCGTCTTTCGCATAGGTTGTTTTTATCACTTTTGAAATAGACAAATACTACGAAAACCGCTTAGCAATAGTTCTAGTATTTCAACCATCACCCATATTGCTCTATTTCTATCTTTTTCAATTTCATTCCTACTACATATATGTGCATAAGCCTCTTTAGATTTAGAACGATGTACTATGCTAAACCAAGGATTTTTCGGACATTTAGAAAATGAAAGCATTGATGATTTGTTTGGGAAATATTTGTCGTTCACCTATGGCAGAAGGAATCGTTAGAAAATTAGCAGCAGAAAGAGGGATAGAGATACAACTAGATTCATGCGGCACTAATGGATTTCATGATGGCCAGTCTCCTGATAGCCGAGCTACGAGAAACCTAAAAGAAAAAGGAATCGATATTTCAGATTTGTATTCTAGAAAATTTCAGAGTAGTGATTTCGATAAGTTTGATGTATTGTTCACCATGGACTTATCTAATAGAGATACTATCTTAGCCTTAGCCAAAACAGAGAGCGATAGAAAAAAAGTTAGACTATTCCTTAATGAAGCTCACCCAGGAAAAGACCTCCCCGTTCCTGACCCCTATTATGGAGGAGATGAGGGTTTTGAATCTGTATACCAATTAATAAACGAAGCCGCTGTAGCCTTCCTAAATAAAATAGAACATGAGTAAAGGAACATTATTTTTAATCCCATGTGCTATAGGGAGCTCGCCTGAATTGGTATTGCCTTCTGCTGTATTTGAAGTAGTGAACCAAATAGATTTCTATGTGGTGGAAAACTTGCGCTCAGCTCGACGGTTTTTAAGTTCAATTAAAATTTCAACTAAAATAGACGACTTGACGTTTTACGAACTAGGCAAGCACACGCAAGAAAGTGACATTCCTAGCTTCTTAAATCCTGCTCTTGAAGGAAAAAATATAGGCTTAATATCTGAAGCCGGACTTCCTGCTGTAGCAGATCCTGGAGGAAAATTAGTAGCCATCGCCCACGGCAGAGGAATAACGGTCAAGCCTTTAACTGGGCCAAACTCTCTTATGCTTGCCTTAATGAGCAGTGGATTTAATGGACAGAACTTCCGGTTCAGAGGTTATATTCCTAAGGAAAGAGGAGATCGAATTTCATTCTTGAAAGACATGGAAACGGATGCTACTAAAAGGAGTATTTCTCAAATATTCATGGATACTCCGTTTAGAAATGACCATGTATTAGAAGATTGTATTCTTCATTTATCCCCAAAAACCTTTCTAAACATTTCAGCAGATATCACTTTACCAACTGAATTTATAAAAACTATGCCTATAGAGCAGTGGAAAAGGCAGAAACCACTTTTAAAGAAGCGGCCTACTATTTTTATTATTGGCAGACCGGAGTATTTGTATTAGTCATTCTTTCTAAAAGAAATAGCACAGCAGCCACTTACAAATCTAAACATTCTGTTAGCACATCTATTTAAGGACAACTATATTATATTAGCCTTGTGAGTAATAAAAATGCGAAATATTCAGCCAAGGCCGCTGCATTACATAAAATCAAGTCTAAATCTCAGAAAGAAATTTCAGCGGAAGAACTATCTGCAAGAATTATAGCTGAAGACAAATCTGCTCTTTCACAGGCGATTACGCTGTTAGAAAGTACTAATCCAGATCACAAAAAAGTAGCCGCTGATATTATTCAGCAGTGCCTACCGCACTCAGGAAAATCTTTTAGACTAGGAATAACAGGAGTACCAGGAGTGGGAAAATCTACGTTTATAGAAAGTTTTGGGAATTCACTTATCACTAAAAATCATAAAGTGGCTGTTTTAGCCATAGATCCCAGCAGTCAAAAAACTAAAGGAAGCATCTTAGGAGATAAAACCAGAATGCAAACGCTCATTTCAGAAAAGAATGTATTCATAAGACCAAGTCCTACAAGTGAAAGCCTAGGTGGAGTAGCCAGAGCGACTAAAGAAGCGATGATTCTATGCGAAGCCGCAGGCTATGATTTCATCATTATAGAGACGGTAGGTGTAGGTCAGAGTGAAACAGAAGTACATTCTATGGTAGATTTCTTCCTATTATTAATGCTAAGTGGAGCAGGTGACGAACTGCAAGGCATTAAAAGAGGAATCATGGAAATGGCTGACGCTTTGGTAATTACAAAAGCGGATGGAGAGAATGAGAAACCCGCAAAAAGAGCCATGGCTGAATACAAAGGAGCTATCCATTTACTCCCTCCAGCCGAGCATTATTTTCCAGTGAAAGCTACTACCTGTTCTGCCTATGAAAACAATGGAATGGATGAGATCTATTCCATTTTAGAGGAATTCCAAAATCACACGGCTGCTAATGGATATAGGGATAACCATAGAAAAGAACAAAATGTACAATGGCTAAAAAGACATCTCAAATTTTCATTGCTAGACCTATTCTATGGGGATTCTAAAAATGTCGATCGATTAAAAGAGTTAGAGTCCAAAGTAAAATCTGGAGAACTCAGCCCGTTCAAAGCAGTGGAACTTCTCCTCAGCTAAAGATTAGCAAAAAAAACCGCCTTCTTTTCTTGGGTTTGTCCGAAAGAATAGTCCAAGGCATAAATCAGAATTCCGTTGTTCATTATCTAATGATTAACCGTTTTCATTAGGTTTTTAGTCAATTTCTAATGGATATTCATCTTCTCCAGGAAGCTCTAATGCTTTTACAGATTGCACTGCGTTACCCGCTATTCCCTTTATAGAACCGTACATATCTACAGTGCTCGTTATTACTTTTTCTATTTGCTTTTCGCGCTGCTTCCAGATACGCTGCATAGAGCGTTTCTCTGTATCTAAGTCTATTTTCAATTGCGAAAACCCCTCTACGATAGCTTCTACCTGCATTCGGAAAGCATTCCCTGTTAGAAAATCATAAAGCATATGCATTTTGTCTCCCTTATTCTCCTGAGTAGCCACCGCAGAATTAAACCGAATAATACTTTGTCTTAACACCGCACATAAGCCCTTAAATTCCTCATACGTGCAAATCCAAATACCATCTCTCATCCCCATTCGATCCATATCTGAAGGCAGCACATTGGTAACCAGCACTCCTATATTGGCATTTCTATCTCTGATATCCGCCTTAAACTTTTCTATCCAACTTGGCTGAAAATCTTTAGTCCTTTTACTCTCATAGTAAATGCTCCCACAGTTCTGCGCCTCTCTGGTATTGACCGTTTGAATACAATCTCCACCTCTAGCTCCTTTCTTTATCTCTTCTACTCCATCTAACGGAAATTTCTGAGCTAGCCACTCTTCTATAGCCAGCTCCTGAACTTCACCCTGAAGCTGCATACTGCCCTGCTCCTGCTTTCTTTTCATTTCTTCAGTCAGCTTCTTCTGGTCTTCAAGCTGCTTATAAAGCTCTTTCATTTTCAACTCATTCTTCTCCTCTTCGGATTTTCTTATTTTATCTTTTTCCTGAATAAGTGTTTCGTTGAGCGTTTTTTGTGCTTCTGCTTCTGCGGCAGACTTAAGTTCAGTTTTCTCTCTTTTGAGTTTTTCTATCTCCGCCTTGGCTATATTAAATTCTTTAAGTTTATCAGATTGCTCATTTAGCTCCCGCTGAAGCATTTTCATCTGCTCTTCCTGCTCCTCTTCTAATTTCTTTTTTATACTGCTTTGCAATACTTCTTTCTCTGCCTTTATAGACTTTTCCAACCTATCTTGAAATAATTCATTTTCGTTTTTTTTCTTTTCTTCAAAGTCTATTCTCGCCTTTTCTAATTCCTCTTCGCGCTTAGAAAATTTCAGCTTTTCAGAAAGCAATTTCTGATTAAATTCTTCTCTTACTTTTTCCTCTAACTGATGTGCTAAAATGTCTTGCACATCTATACTAGTTCCGCAATTAGGACATTTAATCTTCGTGTCTTTCTCCATGTTTATTCTCCGTATTTAACGCGTAAGTGAAATTACAACATCTATTAACTATTTTCACTTACACCGCACATTTAAAGAATGAAGCCAAAATAATAGTCGAGAATAAAAAAATCACTCCCTATATTCTTCAGATAAGAAAATTGACATTATATAGGAGAAGCTGGATATGACATTTGGGATTTTACTCCTTTGGTAAACGCCGATTACCGCTCTAAAGAAGATGGAAAGTTGAAGGATATGGCTTGAGACTTATTTCCATTTTCCATGGAAATAGCACTGGTCATAGATAAGAATTAAAGGGTTTGCTTAAACGCTGAAAAAAAGTGCCACATGACTATGCCTCCGCAGATAGAAACATTTAAAGAATGCTTGGTCCCGAACTGAGGAATTTCTAGGGTGACATCAGATTGGTCGATTACTGCTTGGCTCACTCCTTTAACTTCGTTCCCTAATGCGAGTGCGTATTTCTTATCGCTCGATGGGTGGAAATCTTCTAACATCGTGGAATGAGCTGTTTGCTCTATGGAGCACACTTGATATCCTTTACTTTTTAAACTTTCTAACGCTTCTATACCCGAGGCGCAATACTCCCATTCTACAGACTTAGTAGCACCTAATGCAGTTTTCTCTATATCCCGATGTGGAGGCTTAGCAGTGACACCGCAGAGAATAATTTTCTCTACTCTGAAGGCGTCTGCAGTTCTAAAAAAGGAGCCTACGTTATGCATGCTCCTAATATCCTCTAAAACTACTACTAGCGG